>Ga0136633_1000458_pt1 | contig 31219 bp, 27 predicted proteins | sample AntDrymeUQ832206_2_FD_105494 | JGI IMG/M metagenome (GOLD analysis project Ga0136633, IMG submission 105494) | Polar desert sand microbial communities from Dry Valleys, Antarctica - metaG UQ83 (22.06) | ecosystem: Environmental > Terrestrial > Soil > Desert | place: Antarctica: Dry Valley... | reverse complement strand
CGAGCGCCGCCTGTCTGTCAGACGACCGAAGCCTCCGCCTGCTGCCAGGTCATGACATCTCCCAAGATCTCATCCAGCGTCCGTGTCGGCGCCCAGCCCAGCGCCGCCTCGATCTTCCCGATGTCCGGCAGTCGCCGCGGCATGTCCTCGAAACCCGCCTCGTACGCCTCGTCGTACGGGACTACCACGATGTCGGAATCCGCCCCCGTGAGCCCGCGCACCCGCTCCGCCAGGCCCCCGATCGAGATCTCCTCCAGCGAGCCGATGTTGAACACCTCACCGTACGCCTCGTCCCCCAGCAGCATGAGGTCGACCAGCGCGGTGACGACGTCGCTCACGTGGCAGAAGCAGCGCGTCTGGGTCCCGTCTCCGAACACCGTCAGGGGACGCCCTGCCAGCGCCGCGCTCACGAACTTCGGTACGACCATCCCATAGCGCCCGGTCTGACGAGGCCCGACCGTGTTGAACAGCCGCGCGACCACGGTCGGCAGCTTGCGCTCCTTCCAGTAGGCGAGCGCGAGGAACTCGTCGATCGCCTTGGAGCACGCGTAGGACCAGCGGCCGGTTGTCGAGGCACCCATGACGAGATCGCCGTCCTCACGGAACGGAATCGCGGTCGACTTGCCGTAGACCTCGCTCGTGGAGGCGATGAAGACGGGCTTGCGCTTCTTGCTCGCCTGCGCGAGCACGACCTCGGTGCAGTGCACGTTGGTCTCGATCGTGCGCACAGGACTCTCGACGACGAGATCGACGCCGACGGCGGCGGCGAGGTGGTAGACGATGTCCGCCTCGTCGACGAGCTCCGCGACGAGGCCCGGGCTCGCGCAGGTGTCGATCGTGTACCCGAAGCGAGCGTCGGCCTTCAGCGGGCGGATGTTGTCCATCGAGCCCGTGGACAGGTCGTCGAGCACGTGGACACGGTGACCCTGAAAGAGCAGCTCTTCGGCGAGGTGCGAGCCGATGAATCCTGCTCCACCGGTGATGAGAAACCTCATGTGGGATGTACGCCCTTCCTGTGCGTGAGGCTGACGAGACCGCGCGCGGTTGCCTCCCCGTTTGAAGATCCTACGGTGTCACAGATCGCGTGGCGCAGGCAGTTCGGTTGCCTCGCAGCCGCTATTCTCAGGACACGAAACGCGGTCGGCCGATGCGCACGGGCCCGGCTGGTCCGCACCGCGTGACCTTTGAGCACCAGATCATGCCTGAGAACTTCAACGACGCTGCGCTGACGATCGGCGTCGTGGGACTGGGATACGTCGGTCTGCCGCTCGCGGTGCACTTCGCCGAGGCCGGCAACGACGTCATCGCGGTGGACGTCGATCACCTGAAGATCGAGGCGATCGGACGCGGCGAGTCCTACATCGAGGATGTGGCCTCATCGCGACTGGCGGCTGCCGGTGAGCGGATCTCGGCGTCGGCGCGCTTCGCGAAGCTCGCGAAGGCCGACGCGATCATCATCTGCGTGCCGACCCCGCTGACGGCCAACCGCGAGCCGGACCTCGGGCCGCTGCTGCAGTCCGCCGCCGCCGTGCGCGACGTCCTGCAGGCCGGGCAGCTTGTCGTGCTGGAATCCACGACGTACCCTGGCACGACGCGCGAGCGGCTTGTCCCGATCCTCGAGGAGTCCGGCATGGCTGCGGGGAGCGACTTTCACGTCGCGTTCTCGCCCGAGCGCGTGGACCCGGGCAGGACCGACTTCACGACGCGCACCACGCCGAAGGTCGTCGGTGGGCTGACCGAGGCGTGCGGCGACCGCGCGGAGGCGCTGTACTCGCGCATCTGCGACACGATCGTCAGGGTGAGCACGCCCGCGGCCGCCGAGCTGACCAAGCTGCTGGAGAACATCTTTCGCTCGGTGAACATCGCGCTCGTCAACGAGCTCGCGATGCTGGCCGACCGTATGGGCATCGATGTGTGGGAGGTCATCGACGCGGCATCGACGAAGCCCTACGGCTTCATGCGCTTCGAGCCGGGCCCGGGCATGGGCGGTCATTGCCTGCCGGTCGATCCGTTCTACCTCACGTGGAAGGCGCGCGAGTTCGACTTCGCGACGGAGTTCATCGAGCTCGCCGGCAAGGTCAACCAGCAGATGCCCTACCACTGCCTCGCCCGCATCGAGCGCGCGCTCAACGACGCTCGCAAGCCGGTCAACGGGACGAAGATCCTGATCATGGGCGTGAGCTACAAGTCCGGCATCGGCGACGTCCGCGAGTCTCCGGCGCTGAAGATCATGGATCGGCTCGCCGAATACGGCGCGGAGCTGTCGTACCACGACCCCTACGTCGCCAGGGTCACGGAGCACGATCTCGTGGCCGAGCAGGACCTCGACGCCGCACTGGCCGCCGCGGACATGGCGGTGATCGTCACCGCGCATCCCGGCATCGACTGGGAGCGGGTATCCCGCTCGGTGCCGCTGGTGATCGATCTGCGCGGCGTGACGCGCGGAACCAAGGTCGACAACGTCATCCGACTCTGAACACCCGCGACGACCGTTCTGCACCGCGGCACGCGCAGACCGACGCGCGCACCAAGCGGCTGACCCTGATCGCCTGCATCCTCGGGTCGGCGATCGTGTTCGTCGACCAGACGGTCGTGAACGTCGCGCTTCCGGCGTTGCGCGAGGACCTCGGCGCGTCGCTCGCCGACCAGCAGTGGGTCGTCGAGTCCTACTTCCTGCTGCTCGGGTCGCTGCTGCTCGTCGGCGGCTCGCTCGGCGACGTGTACGGGCGTCGGCGGATCATGGCGATCGGGGTCGGCGGGTTCGGCGTGGCGTCGCTGATCTGCTCGGTGGCGCCGTCGGTGGAGCTGCTGATCGCCGCGCGTGCCCTGCAGGGGGCGTTCGGAGCGCTGCTCGTGCCGAGCTCGCTGGCGATCATCACCGCCGTCTTCGGGCCGGCCGAGCGTGCCGCCGCGATCGGCTCGTGGACGGCGGGCACGAGCGCGGCGATCGCGCTCGGCCCGCCGCTCGGCGGGCTGCTCGTCGACGTCCTGTCCTGGCGCGTGATCTTCGCGATCAACGTCCCGCTCGTCGTCGTCTGCCTGTGGCTGATCGCGCGCTTCGTGCCCGACTGCCGGGGCGACCGCGCACACCGCATCGACGTGCCGGGCGCGGTGCTATGCGCGCTGGGGCTCGCCGGCCCGGTGTACGCGCTGATCGAGCAGCCGCAGCTCGGCTGGTCGGATCCGTCGGTGTGGGTGCCGCTCGTCGCCGGCGTCGGCGCGCTCGGGGCGTTCCTCGCCTACGAGCGCCGCGCGCCGGACCCGATGCTGCCTCTGTCGATCTTCCGCTCGCGCAACTTCGCGATCGGCAACGTCGTGACGTTCGCCGTGTACGCCGGCCTTGGCGCCGCGACGTTCTTTCTTGCGCTGTTCCTGCAGCAGGTCGCGGACTACTCGGCGTTCGAGGCGGGGCTGTCGCTGATGCCGGTCACGCTGCTGCTCGTGACGCTCGCGCGGCGCTTCGGCGCGCTGGCGGCGCAAATCGGGCCGCGGCTGCCGATGACGGTCGGGCCGCTGGTCGGGGCGCTCGGCCTGCTCGGCTTCGCGCGCCTAGACGAGCGCGCGGCGTACGTCACCCAGGTGCTGCCGGCGGCGATCGTGTTCGGGCTCGGACTCGCGATCACGGTCGCGCCTCTGACGGCGACGGTGCTGCAGGCGGCCGACCGGCACCATGCCGGGATCGCGTCGGGTGTCAACAATGCGATCGCACGGGTGGCCGCGCTGCTGGCGATCGCGGCGGTCGGCGCCGTCGTGTCGTCGCAGTTCTCGTCGCAGCTCGACTCCCGGGTGCCGGCCGGCGGGCTGAGCCGCGCCGAGCAGGCGTACGTGCGCGAGGCGCGCGAGCGTCCACTCACCGCGCCGTCGCGGGCGCAGGTCGCGCCGCCCCTGCGCGGGACGGTGCGCGAGGCCGGAGTGTCGGCGTTTCGCACCGGCATGGTCGTGTCGGCGCTGCTGATGATCGCCGGCGGGCTGCTCGCCGCGGCCGGCATCCAGAACCCGCGCGAAGACGATCGCGAGGCCGTGGTGCCTGCCCCGGCCGCGACGGCCTGAGGAGTCCGCCGGGGAGGTCCCGTCGTGGCAAGGCGCCGGGCCGAGGATGCCGGGCGCCGCACGATGTGCCTGGTTCGCGGTGGGATCTCTTGGGACATCGGGTGGTGATCCGGCGCTGGCGGAGCGGTGTGCCGGCGCGGGGTACGCGGGCGCCCGGGGTCGGCCACTACTCTTCCGCGGCGAATGCGGGACCGCTTCTCGATCACCCCCCAGCGCTACGCGCTGATCGCGCGGATCGCGCTCTGGATGCTGACGCTGATCGTCCTGACCGGCGCGGCCGTGCGCGTCACGGGCTCGGGGCTCGGCTGCCCGACGTGGCCGAAGTGCACCAGCGACTCGCTCTACACCGAGCTCAACACGCACGGGCTGATCGAGTTCGGCAATCGCCTGCTGACGTTCTTCGTCGGGTTCGCGGCGATCGCCGCGTCCGCCGCGGCGTTCCTGCGCAAGCCGTTTCGCCGCGACCTCGTCCTGCTGGGGGTGCTGCTGCCGCTCGGCGTCGTCGCGCAGGCCGTGCTGGGCGGCTTCACGGTGCTCTACGACCTCGCGCCGGGCTTCGTCATGAGCCACTACATCCTCTCCATGCTGATCCTCGTCGCGTGCGTCGCGCTGGACTGGCGCGCGCACCGCGAGCCGGACGAGCGCGGCGCGCGCGATCCGGCCGACCGCCTTGTCGCGTTCGGCGCATGGTCGCTGATCCCGATCGGCGCGATCACGATCTTCGCCGGCACGGCGGCCAGCGCGGCCGGGCCGCACGCCGGCGGGGCCGGTACCGGCGACGTCATCAAGCGCCTGACGTTCAAGGGCGCCGAGACGCTGCGCTACGTCATCGAGCAGCACTCACGCCTGGCGACCCTGCTGGGCGTGCTCGCCGTCGCGTTGTGGATCCTCGCTCGCCGGCGCGGCGCGACGGACGAGCAGCGCCGGCCGCTGACGGCCCTGTGCGTCCTGCTCGCCGCCCAGGGCGTCGTCGGAGGCGCGCAGTACGCGCTCGAGCTGCCGGCGGAGATCGTCTGGGTGCACGTCGTGCTCGCGGCCATCACCTGGCTGGCGATCCTCTGGACCGTCGCCGCCATCGGCACGCCACTGCCCCGCGGCGTGTCGAGCCGCGACAGCCGCGAGGCCGCGGCGGCGTGGGGACCTGATGCCCTCAGGCGCCGCCGGGGAGCATGATCGCGAGCACCGAGAGCGCTGCGACGAGCGTCGCCACGGACACGATCGCGACGCTCAGCGAGCCGCGGGCACGTCGACGGGCCCACCGCCGCTCACGCCGGGTGAGGGTGCTCGCGTAGATCTGGCGCGGCTGCACAAGGCGATCATGGACCATGCGCCGGATGTCACAGGGGATCGGCCGGTCGCGCAAGGCACCGCGCCGGTTCGTTCCGCATCCTGCGAAGGAAACTCAGCGCCCCCGCGTCGCTCCGTAAACCGGTGCGGGGCGCTTGGCCAGCCGGATGGGCTCTCTTGCCGCGCCCTCGCTACGCCGTGGCGAAGCGGCTGATCGTGGCCTCGGGACGCACGCCGCCGAGGTGCTCGATGAAGATCCGGTAGTAGGCGAGCTCCTCGCGGGTGCGCAGGGGCGGCTGCACCTGACCGCGCTCGAGCTCGAAGTCCTCGACCGAGACCTCGGCCTCGATCGCGGCCGTCAGGACGTCCGCCGCGCCGCTGCCGTCGCCGAACTCCGCCTTGTCGCGCCACAGCAGCTCATGGGGCAGCCAGCCGTCGAACGCCTCGCGCAGCAGGCGCTTCTCCGGCTGGCCGGGGCCCGCGAGCTTGAAGCCGGGCGGCAGCCGCAGCGCCCACTCGATGACCTCGCGGTCCAGAAACGGCACCCGCGCCTCGAGGCCGTGGGCCATCGTCACGCGGTCGCAGCGCTGGAGGTTGAGGTTGTGCAGGCTCTCGATCGTGCGAACGAGCTCGAGATGCAGCCGCTGCGGATCGGTGAAGCCGCGCAGGTACTCATAGCCGGCAAAGAGCTCGTCGGCGCCCTCGCCGGTCAGCACGACCTTGACGTGCTCGGCGGTGAAGCGCGCAAGCATGAAGTTCGGCACCGCGCTGCGCACGAGCGCCGGGTCGAAGGACTCGATCGAGCGCACGACGACCGGCATCGCGGCGAGCGCGTCGGCGGCCGTGTAGATCGTCTCGCGGTGCTCCGTACCGAGGTGCTCGGCGACGAGCCGCGCCGCCGCGAGGTCGGGGGACTCCGGTGTGCCGACGGCGAACGTCTGCAGGCGCTCACCACGCCGGGCGAGGACCTCGGCGGCGATCGCGGCGACGAGGCTCGAGTCCAGCCCCCCGGACAGAAAGACGCCGACCGGCACGTCGCCCATCAGCTGGCGCTCGACCGCCTCGACGAGCACGTCGCGCGTGCCGTGCAGGACCTCGAGCGGCGCGGCCGCTCCCGGCTGCGTCGGCCCCGGCATCCAGTGCAGCCCGTCGGGCACCGCCGCGGCGAAGCGCAGCAGCCCGTCCTGCGGCGTCCAGGCGCAGCCGGGCGGAAACGGCTCGACGAACGCGCGCCAGTCCTCGTCGAAGGCCGCCATCTCCGAGGCGAAGCGCGTGCGCTCGCCACGGTGCGCCCAGTACAGCGGCTTGATGCCGACCGGGTCGCGCGCGGCGATGAAGCGCCCGTCGGCCGCCGCCATGACGAATGCGAACATCCCGTTGAGCTCGGCGAGCCCGAGCGGTCCGCGCTCCTCGAGCAGGTGCAGCGCCACCTCGTTGTCGGAGTCGGTCGCGAAGGCATGCTCCGGGCTCAGGCCCGCGCGCACCTCGGCGTGGTTGTAGACCTCGCCGTTGCCGACGAGCCAGATGTCCTGGCCGTCGTTGACGAGCGGCTGGCGACCGTTGGCGACGTCGACGATCGACAGGCGCCGGTGGCCGAGCCAGCCGTTGCCGACGGCGACGCTGCCCGAGTCGTCAGGTCCGCGGTGCTCGAGGCGGTCGAGCATCTGCTCGAGCTCGGCCGGGTCGATGGTGCCGTGCTCGGCGACGATTCCACACATGGATCAGGCGCTACCCGGAAGGCCCGGCGGCTACCCCACCGGGTCGGGGGCGCTCGCGCCGTCGGCGGCGAGCACGAGCTGCACGGGGGCTTGATTGCCTGCGTCCGGGATCGCGAGCGGCGCTTCGCCGGCGAGGGCGGCGAGCGCCGGCGCGCCGGTGAAGTACGCCGCGGGCCGGCGATCGGCGAGGTGGTCGATCCCGAGCCGCGACTCGTGCACGGCCGTGCTCGCATCGATGCGCGCGACCGCGATGCTCGGCGAGGCACCGGTGCGCGCCAGCACGACGCCGTCGGGATCGACGACCTTCGCGTTGCCGAGAAAGCGCAGCGGCCCGAGCGATCCGGTCTGGTTGGAGGACACCCACACAACCTGGTTCTCGACGGCGCGCGCGGCGTCGGTGACGTTGAAGTGGCGCGTCTGGCGGTCCTGCGCGATCCGCCGCGCGGGCCGCAGCCGGCAGACCGGCCATGCGGACATCGAGGCGATGATGTCGGCCCCGTCCAGCGCCAGCGCGCGGGCGGCCTCGGGAAAGAGCTTGTCGTAGCAGACGAGCATCCCGATCCGGCCGGCCGGGGTGTCGAAGGCATCGAAGCGATCACCGGCGGCGTAGGCGAAGCGCTCGCCCGGCGGCAGGTGGACCTTGCGGTGATGGCCGAGGATGCCGTCGCCGCTGACGCAGATCGCGGAGTTGTAGGGCCGGCTGCCGACGTCGGCCTCGCTGTAGCCGACGCACAGCACCGTGTCGCCGGCGATGCGGATCAGCTCGGCGATCTCCGGCCCCTCGCGATCGAGCGCCGGCGGCAGCTCGGGTGCGCTCTCGCCGGCCATCGGCTCACGCACGTAGCCGCCGAGCGCGCACTCCGGGAAGACGACGAGGTCGGCACCCTGCGCGCGTGCGGAGACGACCAGCCGCTCGATCAGCCGCAACCCCGCGTCGACGTCGCGGCCGAAGGGCGCGGCGACGGCGGCGATGGCTGGAACGTGCAGGTCCATCCATGCAGTGTGCTCTCTTGTGAGGCGCGCTTCCAGTGGACGAGCGTCCAAAGGTTCGCGCCGGCCCTAGGACATCGTGTCGGACCCCGGGGAGGGCGGGCGCCGGGCGCTCGACGCGCCCGGCCGAACGCCCCTCTCAGACCCAGTCGCGCGGGATGTCGCGGCGCTTTGCCGCGACCATCGCGACGTACTCCAGCGGCTCCCCGGCGATCGAGACGCGGTGCGTGTAACTGCGGCGCGCGCGCTCCTCGATGACGCCCTCGGCGAGCATCCGCTCGATCAGCGCGCCGAAGCCGTCGGGGTGCTCCTCGTCGAGGATCCGGTCGCGCACGTTGAAGGCCAGCCAGCCGGGCGAGCCGACGAGGTTGAAGGCCTCCGCGAAGGCGAGCTGCGGCACGTCGCCGAAGCCGAGCGCCGCGACGCACGACAGGCAGTCGAAGTCGCGGGCTTCGAGCGCGGTGCGGTCGTCGGAGTCCAGCGCGGTGAGGTCCGCTGCGCGGTAGTCGTCGTAGACGTCGGGGCGGTCGCGCAGCGCCGCCGCCTTCGCCTCGGGCAGCAGGTCGACGCCGACGATCGTGCCGAAGCCGATCTGCTCCAGCTGCTCGCCGATCATGCCGTTGCCGGCACCGAAGTCCAGCGCCGCCATCGTCGCCGGGTCCGCACCGGCCTCATCCAGCGCCTCGCGTAACAGGTCGCAGACGACCTCCGGTGAGGTGCACTCGAGCATTTCCGAGAAGAGCTGCTCGTAGAGCCCCGGCACGTCGAAGATCTCGGCGTAGTCGTGAAGCCGGATGCGCCGTCGCTCACCGTCGGTCACGATCTCGCACCATTCCTCGTCCTGATCGAGGACGGCGCCCTTGTGGCGGGGCGGCAGGTGCAGCTCGAACCGCTCTGTGTCGAGCGTGGCCATGTGCTTCCTTCCGATTGGGGTGGGAAACCAGAATTACCGTGCCCATGCGCCCGGGGTGCCAAACGGCGCCAGGGGTAGGTCAGGCGGGCACGAAATCCCGGCTCATGCGCGGCGCAGTGGCAGATCGTCCGCCGCACGCCATCGATAAAGCCAAGCTGAAGCTTATCCGCCGGGCCCAGACGGGCGGGGAAATGCCGCATCGGCCGAACGTCCATTTCGGCGATGTGCGCGGCTCGGACGAACGTCCAGCTTCGGTCCACCAAACCGATCGTGGGGGCCCGGGCGGCCGATGTAGGCGGCGAGGCGAAGATCCGTGCATTTCCGTTCGGTCCCCGTCCACGCCTCCACCCAAGCCATGGTCGCCCGTCCCGCCGCACTTCAGCTGGCCACCGTCGTAGCGACACTCCTCGTCGGCGTCGTCGCCTTCGCCCCCGCGGCCCAGGCCGCGTCCTGCCCGGCGGCCGACTCGGTGCCTTCCGCCGGGTCGATGGGAGCTGCCACGGCGGCGACGCTGTGCCTGCTCAACGCGGAGCGCGGCGCGCGCGGCCTCGCGCCTCTGGTCTCCCAGCCGCTGCTAGAGGATCCGGCGACCGGCTACTCGCTGGCGATGGTGCAGCAGCGGTTCTTCGACCACGTGTCGCCGGCCGGACAGGTGCTCGCGCAGCGCTTGGCGGGCTACCTGCTCAAGGCGCAGGGATGGTCGATCGGCGAGAACCTCGGTTGGGGGGAGGGCCAGTACGCGACCCCCGCGGCGATCGTCGCCCAGTGGATGAACAGCGACGGACACCGCGTCAAAATCCTCAATCCGAGCTTCCGCGAGATCGGCATCGGCATCGCCAACGGCTCGCCGGCCGGCTCGGACCCGGGCTCCTCGGCGACCTACACGACGAATTTCGGTTCGCGCCTCGTGGGTGGGCTGCTGCCCGAGATCCGCCCGGACCTCGACGGGCCGTCGACGTCGCCGACGATGGCCTCGTCCGCGGCACCCGACTCCGCCGCGGCGTCCCGCAAGCGGGTGTCGGCCGCGACCAAGCGGCGCATCAAGGCCCAGTGCACGCGCCAGGCTCGCCGCACGAAGTCTCGCTCCGCGCGGGCCAAGCGCATCAGCCGCTGCGTCGCGTCGCGGCTGCGCGCGGCGCGGCGCTGATCGACCACGGGACCGTCCGGCGGGGCGTGGCCGAGCTCCTCGGCGAACTCGCGCCGGGCGCCGGCGAGCGCCTGCTCGCCGTCGTCGAGCTCGCCCTTGGGGATCGACCAGGCGCCGGCATCCTTGCGCGCCCAGAACGGCCCACCCATGTGGCCGAGGAGGACCTCGAGCGTTGCGTCGCGCTCGCGAAACAGGATCAGTCCGGCTGACGTCATCGCGCGAGTGTGCAGCAGGCCGAGCGCCGGCGGAGCGGACATTCGACCGTGCCGTGGCGCGGAAGCGATCAAGCTCGCGGGTCCGGTGGCCGATCATCTCGCATGACTGCGGGTCAAGCGGGGGATCGGGGAGCGCGTGAGGACCGCGGCGTGGTCCTGCTCAGCCTCGTCGCGGTGCTGCTGTTCGCGGGCATCGCCTCCTTCGCGATGCACCTGCGCGACGCCCACAGCGATAGCCGGCGTGCCGCCGAGCGGCGCTTTGAGCAGCGCGCGCAGATCTCCGCCGCGCTGACGCAATCGGTCTTCGGCGCGATCGGGAGCGTGTCGCAGGACGAGCTCGGCCGCCAGCTCGGCGGGAGCCCCGCCCAGGTGCGACGCCACCTCGCGCGGCTCATCCGGCGCGGCAACGTCGTCTACGCCGTGATTCTCGACTCGCGCGGGCGGATCGTCGCTCGCACCGCCAAGTCGCCCAAGCAGGTCGGGCGCGGCGCTCCGCCGGCTCGTGCCGGCCTGTCGAACATCCGCGACACCGCGGCGGGGCCGGTCATCGAGTACGCCCTGCCCTACAGGACGCGCGGCGGCCGGCACGTGCTCGTGGAGGCGATGCCGCTGACGCTCATGCGCTCGTTTCTGGACAACGACCTTCAGCGCCTGCCCAACCCCGACGGCGCCGCGCTCGTCGTGTCCGACCAGGCCGGTCGTGTCCTGTCGCGCGTCGCGGCGCCCGGCGGCGCGCGCCCCGCGGGCGCGCGCATCGACGTCACGGCCGACGTTCCCGGCACGACGTGGCGGCTGCGCCTGGGCGCCGATCGAGCCGCCGTGATGCACGGCGTCAGCGGCGTCGCGTGGGTGGCGTGGGCGATGCTCGGCCTGCTCGTGCTGGCCGTCTTCGCCGTGCTCTGGCTGTGCGCCCGCCAGTTGCTCTCTGCGCGCCGCATCAAGGTCGCCAACGGCGCGCTGCGCGAGAGCGAGGGCAAGATGCGCGGCCTCGTCGACGCGCTCGAGGAGGCGGTCGTGCTGCGCTACGCCGACGGCGGCATCGAGCTGCTCAACGAGTCGGCCAGAACGCTCTTCGGCTCCGATCTCGAGCAGCCCTCCGAGTCCCAGCAGCCGTGGCGGATGTTCGACGACGACGGCGTGCCGCTCGACGACTCCGCGGGCCCTTCGGCGATGGTGTTCGCCGGCTCCGGCCCCGACCGGCGCGTGATCGGGGTCGAGCCTCCGGGACGCTCGCGGCTCTGGCTCGAGGTCAGCACACGGCCGCTGACGCGGCCCGGCGACAGCTCCCCCTACGCGGTTCTCTGCTCGTGCACCGACGTCAGCGCCCGCCAGGAGCTCGAGGCGCAGCTGCTCGACCTCGCCGACCGCGATCCGCTGACGGGGCTGTGGAACCGGCGCCGCTTCGAACAGGACGTCGCGCGCCAGGTCGATCGCTGCCGGCGCTACGGCGAGCGCGCCGCGCTCGTGCTGATGGACGTCGACGGCTTCAAGCAGGTCAACGACGGCTTCGGCCATCTCGCGGGCGACGAGGTCCTGCGGGCGCTGGCCGACGGCCTGCGCTCGCGGCTGCGCTCGAGCGACCACGCGGCGCGGCTGGGAGGCGACGAGTTCGCCGTCCTGCTGCTCGGCGTGTCCCCCGAGGAGGCGGCGCGGATCGCCGGCGAGCTGGCCGGCACGCTCGCCGCGGCCGCGCACACCGTGCAGGACCGCATCGAGCTGACGGTCAGCGTCGGCAGGGCGATGCTCGGGGGCAGCTCGGGTGTGACGGAGGCGCTCGACGCCGCCGATCGCGCGCTGTACGCCAGCAAGCAGCAGCGGCGCGGGTCCGCCGGCGCGCCCGGTGGCTACGGGGCCGGATCGTCGCTGCCGACGCCGCAGGCGGGCGACGTCGTCCCGGCCGAGATGGCGAGCCTGCGCGCCCTGCTCGCCGCCGTCAACGCCCGCGACAGCTACACCGCGACGCATTCGCGGCAGGTTGTGACGCTCGCGCGGGCGGTCGCCCGGCGCCTGCAACTCGACGAGCGCACCGCGACCGAGGCCGAGCACGTCGCGCTGCTGCACGACCTCGGCAAGATCGCCGTACCCGACGCGATCCTGCGCAAGCCCGGCCCGCTGACCGATCACGAATGGACGCTCATGCGCCAGCACCCGGTCGTGGGCGCGGAGATCCTGGCGTCGACGCCCGAGCTGGCACATCTCTCGCCGGCAGTGCGCGCCGAGCACGAGCGCTGGGACGGCCAGGGCTACCCCGACGGGCTGGCCGGCGACGAGATCCCGATCGCCAGCCGGATCGCGCTCGTCTGCGACGCCTACCACGCGATGACGAGCAATCGGCCCTACCGGCAGGCGATGTCCGCCGCACGGGCTCGCGACGAGATCCGCCGCTGCGCCGGCTCGCAGTTCTGTCCGCACGCGGCGGCGGCGCTGCTCGCGGCGCTCGCCGAGCTCGACGCCCCCGAGGCGGCGAGCGCGACCCGCAGGATCACCGTCTGACGGCGTGGCGCCACCCGCGCCGCGATCTTTGGCGCGGCCGGCGCGAGTCGGGCATGCTCAGCAGCGTGGCAGTTGAGGACCTCAGCGTCGCGTCGTCGGAGGTGCCGAGCTCGCGGGCGCTGCTGCGCCGGGCGCTGGGCCTCGGACTGCTGGTGGGCGTGCTCGTGCTCGTCGTCAGCGTGCTGCCGGGACTCGAGGACGTACGCGAGCGTTTGGGCCGCGCCGACGCGTCGTGGCTCGTGATCGTGTTCGCCTGCGCGTTGGCCAAGACCCTGAGCTACGTCGCGGCGCTGCGCGGGACGCTCGCGCGGCGCATCAGCTGGCGGTCGAGTTGGAACCTCGGGATGGCCGAGCAGGGCTCGAACGTCCTGCTGCCGACCGGCGGGGTCGCCGGCCCGGCGCTGGGCGCGATCGTCATGCGGCGCGCCGGCGTGCCGACCTCGATCGCGACGCCGCGCTCGGCCGCGTTGTTTCTGCTCACGAGCGCCACGAGCTTCGTCGCGATCATCGTCGCCGGCACCCTCAGCGGACTCGGATTGCTGCCGGGCTCGGCCTCGTGGATCGGCACGCTGCTGCCGGCCGGGCTGGCCGCCGCCGCCGTCGTCGCGGTCGCCGCGCTCGGGCGCCTGCCGGTCGGTGAGCCGTCGCAGGCGCAGAACTTCGTCGTGCGGTGGCGGCGCCGCATCGCCGCCGTCCTGCGCGACGGGGTGCAGGAGAGCATCGCGCTGCTGCGCGCGCACGACCCGCTGGTGATCGGCGGCTGCATCGGCTATCTCGCCTTCGACATCGCCGCGCTCGCCGCCGCGTTCGCGGCCTTCGGCGGCGGCGGGCCGCCGCTCGGCGCGTTCGTGCTCGCGTACACGCTCGGCCAGGTCGGCGCGCTGATCCCGACGCCGGGCGGCCTCGGCGCGACCGAGGGCGGGCTGATCGGGATGTTCGTGCTCTACGGCGCCGACGCGGCGCCGGCGACCGCCGCCGTGCTCGCCTACAGGGTCTTTGCGCTCGGGCTGCCGGCGATCTTCGGGCTGATCGCGTTTCGCCAGATCCGCCGGCGGCTGCGCGACGACGAGCGGACGGCATCCGTCGCGGCGCTGTTCTCGGGCGACGGCCGCTGAGCGTCCGCGCACCCGTTCGCCGGCGGCGTGGCCGGACCGGCTGTGAGCGGGCGCGTCCGAAGTAGCCTCACGCATCCATGGCTCGCGTGCTGATCGTCGTGCTCGTGATCGTCGCCACGCTCGCCGGCGCGGGCACGGCGCTGGGCACGTTTCACCTCGATCGCGACCTCGACGTCGGCACCGTGCGGCTGTCGGTGAACCCGGGGCACCGCGGTGCGCTGGATCTCTACGTGCCGCTCGTCGACTGGGGCGTGCGCTTTCCGGTCGTGCGCCTGCCCGCGCGCGTCAACGTCGACGTGCGCTCGATCGATCGCGACGCCGTCGTGCGCCTCGCCGAGGCTGGTGCGCTCGACGCGCGCCAGGTGCGCGAGCAGGCGCGCGACGCGCTCGCGTCGTATCTGCGCCTGGCGATCGGGGTGGCGACGCTGGCCGGGCTCGCGCTGGGGCTGCTCGTCGCGCTCGCCGCGCGCGGCGGGCGCGGGCCGCGCCTGCGCGTCACGCTCGCGACCGCGGCGCTGACGTCGCTGGCCGTCGCCGTCGCGCTCGTCCTGCTGCTGCCGCCGCGCTCGAACGTCGACAGCCCGCAGTACTACGCCAACGGGCCGGAGGTGCCGGCGGCGCTGCGCACGCTGGAGACGCTCGGCGCGTCCTCGCGCACGCTCGACGACGAGATCGACGAGCAGCTCGTGGGGATCGCGCGGCTGGTTACCGCGCCCGCCAACCGGGCGCCGCTGCAGGCGTCCAGCCCGCGCCTGACGGTCGCGTCGGACCTGCACAACAACGTCATCGCCCTGCCGGCGCTCGAGCGCGCGGCGCGCGGCGGGCCGCTGCTGTTCGCCGGCGACCTGACCGACCGCGGCTCGGCGATCGAGCGCGCGCTCGCGCTGCGCATCGTGCGCGCCGGCGAGTCGCTCGTGTTCGTCGCGGGCAACCACGACTCCGACGTCTCCGAGCGCCAGCTCGCACGCGCCGGGGCGGTCGTGCTGACGCGCAAGGGGCGAAAGAACGCCGACGGCAGCTTCGGGCCGCTCGTCGTGCGCGTCGGCGGCCTGCGGATCGCCGGCTACGACGATCCGCTCAAGCGCCTGCGGCGCGAGAACTACCGAGACCACGGCGCGCGACCCTCCGAGGCCGAGCAGCAGGCTTTCGCGACCTGGCTGGAGCACGTGCGCGGCAGGGCGGACGTCGTGATGGTCCATTCGCCGCGGCTGGCCGGCGACGCCGTGGAGACGCTGCGAGCCGACCCGCCGGCCGATCCGCTCGTGATCGTGTGGGGCCACACGCATACGCCCGAACTGCGCCAGGACGGCACGCTGACGACGGTCAACCCGGGGTCGCTTGGCGGCGGCGGCACCGGCAAGCTCGCGGAGGGCGGCGGCGACATCGGCCTCGCGCGGTTGGTCTACGACCGCGTCCCGAGGTTCGCTCCGCGGGCGGCCGATCTCGTGCAGATCGACCCCGGCGACGGCTCGGCGCAGGCGCAGCGCCACCGTCTCGACGAGCCCGCGGCGAGCCTGGAGTGACCCGACGCCGCCGACGCGCCGACACGCCCTCGCGCCAACACGACGGCGCACCTTCGGCGCCCGTCTCGGGTTGCACTACGAGCCCCCCGCTGCGAAAGGATCTTTACGAGTGACCCTCAAGAACTTCATCTGCTGCCTCGTGCTCGCCGCCGCCGGCGCGAGCCTGGCGGCCGCACCCGCCTCCGCGAAGAGCTCGATCAGGGTCGGCATCGCCGACCAGAGCCCGAGGATGTTCGCGTCGCCGGACTTTCGCGCGCTGAACATCAGGCGCACGCGCTACTTCGTGCCCGCCGACGTCATGCAGGACGCCACGGAGCTGGCGAAGGCGACAGCGTTCGTGCAAGCCGCCCGCGCCTCGGGCGTCTCGACGCTGCTGCACATCTCGACGGCCGACCTGCGCTCCAAGCGCGGACGCGTCGTCTCGACGACGTCGTATCGCAAGAACGTCGACAAGATCGTCGTCTACTTCCGCCGGCTCGGCGTGAGGGACTTCGGCGCCTGGAACGAGGTCAACCACAAGACCCAGGAGACGTGGAACAAGGTCGGCAACGCCGTCTCGTACTACAAGAGCATGTACAGCTCCGTGCGCAAGCGCTGCAAGTCCTGCGCGGTCGTCGGCCTCGACATTCTCGACCAGGCCGGCTCGGACAAGTACATCGCGAGCTTCTACAAGCGCCTGAGCTCGACGTGGCGCAAGCGCCTGAAGGTCGTCGGCATCCACAACTACTCCGACGTCAACCGCAGCCGCTCGAGCGGCACGTCGAAGATCATCAAGTCCGTGCGCAAGTACAACCGCGCGACGAAGTTCTGGTTCACCGAGACGGGCGCACTGGCGAGCTTCGGTCGCGCCTTCCGCTACGACGAGTCGCGCCAGGCGTCGCGCCTGCGCAACATGTTCACGTACGCCACGCGCTACAAGGCCCAGGGCGTGGAGCGGGTCTACTCCTACAACTGGTTCGGCGCCGAGACGAGCACGGGGTGCGGGGGGACCTGCAAGTTCGACGCCGGGCTCGTCGATCCCGACGGAACGCCGCGCCCCGCCTACGCGGTCTTCAAGAGCAAGCTGAGGAGCTTCTCGCGCTGATCACGCCGCCGGCGCGTCGCTCTCGGGCGGCGCGTCGACGAGCGGCAGCAGCGAGCCCAGCCCGGAGATCTCGAGCACGCGCTCGATCTGACGCGGGCCGCGCACGATCGACAGGCTGAAGCCGTCCTGCTCGGCGCGCGCATTGGTCTGCGCGAGCGTACGCAGCCCGGTCGAGTCCATGAACGTCAGCTCGCGCAGGTCGAGCACGAGCGCGGCGCCGCGCTCCGTCGTCGCAGCGACGATCGCCTGCTCGAGCGCCGGGGTCGTCGCGATGTCGAGCTCGCCGGTCGGATGGATGTGCGTGGCCGGTCCGCTCTGGACGATCCGGATGGCGAACGCAGGAATCTTCATGGTGCAAGCAGATACTAGACCGTTGATCGCACGCTGCGACACCCACCGAGGGTCTTCACAGGCCGGGCGGATGCCGCGCGACGTAGCCGGCGGTCGGGCGCAGCGACTTCTGCCAGCGCGAACCCGTGCTGCGCTGGCCCGACGTGTCGAATCGCACACCGGCGACGGACATCCACACGTGACCCGGGTTGGAGTAGATCGTGACCCACTTGCCCTTGCCCGGCTTGCCCCAGCTCATCAGCGGACCGGACGCCAGCGGCGCGTTGAGCAGCCCCGCGGAGGCCAGCGCGTAGGAGATCGAGCCGGAGCAGTCATAGCCCGTGTCCTGCCACTTGCCATGGCCACCGCCCCACAGGTAGGGGGCGCGCGCGATGTCGTTGCCGGCCTGGATGATCTCGCGCACCGCCGACGGCGCCTCGATCGGCGGCAGCGCGATGCCGTTCTTCAGCACGTCCGCGGCGCTGATGGCGACGTCGCTCGTGGGGCCCATGTCGCGCTCCGGGCGCGAGGTCGAGGACGCGGCCCCCGTCGGGCGGCCCACGGGGCCCGAATCCGCCTCGACGGGCAGCGCCGCGGACGCGGCCGACTCGCCGGAGACGGGCTCGACGGCCCGCGCGCGGCGGTTGCGCGTGGGCAGCGGATCGCTCGTGACCGGGCGCTCGGCGCGCGGCTCGGACGTGCCGGCGGCGAGCTGGCCCGCGGGGGCCGCGGGGGGCTTGCCGGAGGACGACACCGCGACCACGAGAACGGCCGCGGCGACGGCGGCGAGCACGGACGAGACGACGAGTCTGCGGCGCACAGAGCGCAGTATGGCGAATGCACGGCGGAGCGCACCGCACCGGCGCGCGGCGGGCGACGTTCGCCTCGCCTTGCCCGACCCGCGACACTGTGCCGATGCCCGACCTGATTCTCGGCCCGCTGCTGCGCTACGTCTCGGACACCGAGGCGACCGTGTGGGTGGAAACCGACGCGCCGTGCGAGGTGGACGTGCTCGGCTACCGCGCCTCGACGTTCACCGTCGCCGGCCACCATTACGCGCTCGTGCTGCTCGACACCCTGCCGGCCGGCAGCACGCTCCCCTACGAGGTCAAGGTCGACGGCGAGACGCGCTGGCCGCTGCCCGACGACCCCTATCCGCCGTGCGTCATCCGCACGCACACCCACGACGAGGCGCTGCGCCTGGCGTTCGGCTCGTGCCGCGTGTCCGTGCCGCACACCGAGCCCTACGTCCTGAGCAAGGACGACGACGAGCGCGGGCGCGAGGTCGACGCGCTGCTCGCGCTCGTCGAGCGGATACGTGACGAGTCCTCGTCGGAGTGGCCCGACGCGCTGCTGCTGCTCGGCGACCAGGTCTATGCCGACGAGGTCTCGCCGGAGACGAAGAAGCTCATCGCCGCCCGCCGCGGGTCTGGCGGCCCGCCTGTTGACGAGGTCGGCGACTTCGAGGAGTACACGTCGCTGTATCGCGAGAGCTGGAGCGATCCCGCCCTGCGCTGGCTGCTGTCGACGGTCTCCAGCGCGATGATCTTCGACGACCACGACGTCCACGACGACTGGAACACGTCGCAGGCGTGGGTCGAGAAGATGCGCGCGATCCCGTGGTGGGAGGAGCGTGTGCTCGGCGCCTACATGTCCTACTGGATCTACCAGCACCTCGGCAACGTGTCGCCCGCGGGCCTGTTCGACGATCCGATCTTCTGCGCCGTTCAGCAGGCCGAGGGCGACTGCGAGCAGCTCGTGCGCGACTTCGCGCGCACGGCGAAGGACGAGATCGCCGGCGCGCGCTGGAGCTATCACCGCGACTTCGGTCGCACTCGGCTCGTCGTCGTCGACTCCCGCGCCGGCCGCGTGCTGACTGAGGGCCGGCGCCAGATGCTCTCCGATGTCGAGTGGGCGTGGGTCGAGGACGCCTGCTCGGGCGACTTCGACCACCTGGTCATCGGCACCTCGCTGCCCGTCATGCTGGCCGCCGGGATGCACCATCTCGAGGCTTGGAACGAGGCCGTCTGCGGCGGCGCCTGGGGCGGGCTGGCCGCGCGTGCCGGCGAGAAGGTCCGCCAGGCCCTGGACCTCGAGCATTGGGCCGCGTTCGAGGGCTCCTTTCGGCGGTTGTCGGTGCTGCTCGAGGACGTCGCGGCCGGTCGCCGCGGGCCGGCGCCGGCGACGATCGTGCTGCTGTCGGGCGACGTGCACCACGCCTATCTCGCCGAGGCGTGGTTTCCCGGTCGCGAGGTCACGAGCCGCGTCCTGCAGGCGACCTGCTCGCCGGTGCGCAACCCCCTGGGCAAAAATGAGCGGCGCGCGCTGCGCGCCGCGTTCACGCGCCCCGTCATCGCGCTCGCGCGTGCCATGGCGCGATCGGCGGGCGTGCCCGAGTCGCCGATGCGCTGGTCGTTCGCGCAGGAGCCGACCTTCGACAACCAGGTCGCCCGCCTGGACCTGTGCGGCCGCGAGGCCGGGGTGCTGATCGAAAAGACCGTGCCCGAGGACTGGCAGACGCCGAAGCTGCACTGCATCCTGTCGCTGGGGATCGACCCGAAGCTGGAGCCGAGCGTGCGGTAGGGGTGGCGCTCGCCGCGACGCTGTCCTGCCCCGGGGTCACACAACGACCCCTGTCCAGGACAGCGACAGCGCCCGTCGGCCTCCACGGCCCGCCGATCGGCTCGCGGGTCTGGGAGTTGAGCGTCATTCGCCACACGACACGTGCACGGCGCGAGCGAGGTCGGATGTATCACCGTTGCGAGCAGAGCCACGTGCCCCCCGCGTCAGCCGCGCCGCACCGCTCAGTCCCGCTGCGTGCGAAACCCCCGCAGGCGCAGCGAGTTCGAGACGACGAAGACGCTCGACAGCGCCATCGCGGCGCCGGCGAGCATCGGGTTGAGCAGGCCGGCCGCGGCCAGCGGCAGCCCGACGACGTTATAGGCGAAGGCCCAGAAGAGGTTGGCCTTGATCGTGCGCAGCGTGCGCCGCGACAGGCGCAGCGCGTCGGCGGCGGCGCGCAGGTCGCCGGAGACGAGCGTCACGTCAGAGGCCTCGATCGCGACGTCCGTGCCGGTGCCGATCGCCATGCCGAGGTCGGCCTGGGCAAGCGCCGGCGCATCGTTGACGCCGTCGCCGACGACCGCCACGACGGCGCCCTCGCCCTGCAGGCGGCGCACGACGGCCACCTTCTGCGCCGGCAGCACCTCGGCGATGACGTCGTCGACGCCGGCCTGTGCGGCGACCGCGCGGGCGGTCGTCTCGTTGTCGCCGGTCAGCAGGACCGGGCGCAGTCCCAGCTCACGCAGTCGCCGGACCGCCTCAGGCGAGCTCGCCTTGATCTGGTCGGCGACGACGAAGACCGCTCGCGCCACGCCGTCCCAGCCGCCGATCACCGCCGTCAGGCCCTCGGCCTCGGCGTCCGCGCGCGCCTGCTCGAGCTCGGGCGACACGCCGCGATGCGCCCGCGCCTCGGCGAACAGCGTGGGCCTGCCCGCGACGACGGCATGGCCGGCGACGATCCCGCGCACGCCGATGCCTTCCTGGCTCGAGAACTCCGTGACGGCCTCGAGCTCGCCGCCGCCGCGCTCGCGCGCGGCGCTCGCGATCGCCCGTGCGACGGGATGCTCGGACGCGTCCTCCAGCGCCCCGACGAGCGCGAGCGCGCGCGCCTCACCCACGCCGGCGGCGACGACGACGCGCCGCAGCGACATCCGCCCCTCGGTCACCGTGCCGGTCTTGTCGAGCACGATCGTGTCGACCAGGCGCGTGGACTCGAGCACCTCCGGGCCCTTGATCAGCAGCCCGAGCTGCGCGCCGCGGCCGGTTCCGACGAGCAGTGCCGTCGGCGTCGCGAGGCCCAGCGCGCACGGGCAGGCGATGATCAGCACGGAGACGGCTGCCGCGAACGCGACGCCGGTCTCGCCGGCGCCGATCCAGAAGCCGAGCGTGGCGACCGCGATCGCGATGACGATCGGCACGAAGACCGCCGAGACGCGGTCGGCGAGGCGCTGGACCGGGGCCTTGCCCGACTGCGCGCGCGTCACAAGGCGCCCGATCTGCGCCAGCGCCGTGTCGGCGCCGACGCGCGTCGCGCGCACGACGATCCGCCCGCCGGCGTTGACCGTGGCGCCGGTCACCGCGTCGCCGGGCGCGACCTCGACCGGGATGCTCTCGCCCGTCAGCAGCGAGCGGTCGACCGCGGACGAGCCTTCGACGACCTCGCCGTCGGTCGCGATCTTCTCGCCGGGCCGCACGATGAACTGGTCCCCGGGGCGCAGCTGCGCAACGGGCACGCGCCGCTCGCTGCCGTCGGGATCGAGTAGCGCCGCGTCCTTTGCGCCGAGCGCGATCAGGGCCCGCAGGGCGGCGCCTGCGCGGCGCTTGGCGCGCGCCTCGAACGTGCGCCCCGCGAGCAGAAAGGTGATCACGACGCCGACGACCTCGAAGTAGACGTCGCCGGCGGGCCCGCCGCGCTCGGGCACGAAGCTCAGCTCGTGGCGCATGCCGGGCTCGCCCGCTCCGAGGAAGAACAGCGAGATCACCGACCACGTCCAGGCGGCGATCGTGCCGATCGAGATCAGCGTGTCCATCGTCGCCGTGCCGTGGCGCAGGTTCGACCAGGCCGCGCGGTGAAACGGCCAGCCCGCCCAGACGAGCACCGGCGTGGCGAACTGCAGCGACAGCCACTGCCAGTACTCGAACTGCAGCGCGGGAATCATGCCGAGCGCGAGCAAGGGGACCGTCGCGATCGCGGAGAAGATCAGGCGCAGGCGCAGCCGGGTGCCCGGCCTGCGCGCGGGGCGCGCGCCGTCGCCGCCGGGCTGCTGTCGCGACGGCAGCGTCGCCGTGTAGCCAGCCTGCTCGATCGTCGCCACGAGCTGGTCGGGCGTGAGCCGGTCCGGCGCGTAGTCGACCGTCGCCTGCTCCGTGGCGTAGTTGACGCTCGCGTCCACGCCGTCGAGGCGGTTCAGGCGCTGCTCGATGCGCGACGCGCACGACGCGCAGGTCATGCCGGTGATCGGCAGGTCGAGATGCTCGCGCGGCTCCGGCGCCGTCGTGCTCATCGCGTCACGACCCGCGTGAACGCCGCGGTGCGGACGCGGTCGCGATGGCGGAACTGCACAAACAGCCGGTACGTGCCGGGCTCGGGCGCGCCGGTTTGGAAGGCGATCCGACCGGCGCCGCCACGCTCGGGGTGGACGTGCTCGTAGGCGAGGTCGCCCTCGCGCAGCGCGACGAGATGCCCGCGCGCGCCGAGGTAGGGCTGCAGGTCGCCGACGATGCGCGCGCCGCGGCGCACGACGAAGCTCGTCTCGCCGGCCTGCTCGCTCAGCACGACCTCGTAGCCGCCGGTCCGGGCCGTGTTCGCGGCGGGCGGCAGGTCGAGCGGGTCGAAGCTGCCCGGCACGAAGAGGTCGATGCCGAGCGTGTGCTGCTCGCCGCCCGTGCGGAAGTCGGCGAACGCGCGGTAGACGCCGGCGTCGGGCAGCGTCAGATCGATCGCCCAGGCGCCGTCGGCGCCCTGAACGGGATGCAGGTGCTGGTAGCGGCGCAGGTCGCGCCGCACGACGATGAGGTGCAGCCGCCGCGCCTGCTCGGTCTCGAACGCGCGCACCGTGCGGTTCCCCGCGTCGAGGATGCGAAAGCGCAGCGCGCCGGCGCGGCCGGCTTGGAAGCGGCTGCGGTCGACGACGAGACGCAGGCCCTTCTGCGCGGAGGCGACGCCGGCGGGGAGGGCGCCACGGGTCGCCGCGGGCGCCGCGGCGCGGGCGTGCTCGTCACCACGATCGGCGCCAGGCGGTGCGCCACCGGCCTGCTCGCCGTATGTGGCGCCGGTCTTGTGCTCGCCGCCTCCGTCACCACCGCTCGGATCGAGCGCCCGGCCGGCGAGCGCCGAGCCCGCGAAGAGCACGGCGAGCAGCGCGACGAAGATGGCGATGCGCGCTCCGGCGTTCATGCGACGGCGTAGCCCGCCTCGTCGACGGCCTTGCGGACCAGGTCGGCGTCGGCGTCGCCGCGGACGGTCAGGGCGCCGCTGTCGAGGTCGACGTCGACGGCGCGCACGCCCTGCACCTGCAGCACCTCGGTCATGACGGACGACTTGCAGTGCCTGCAGGTCATGCCGGTGACGTTGTACGTGCGATCTTCGTGAGACATCAGGTCGGGCTCCTGTCGATACGGATGGGGGGTATGGCGGCGATGCACGAAGTATACCCCTGCGGGGTAGGGTATGATGCACCGCATGCCAACTGCCGAGCCAACGCCTCCGCCAACCGGTCGCGGCTACACCGCGAGCAAGGATCAGCTGCTCGTGCGCCTGCGCCGGATCGAGGGTCAGGTACGCGGAATTGAGCGGATGGTCGAGGACGACCGCTACTGCATCGACGTCCTGACGCAGATCTCCGCCGCCCAGGCCGCGCTGGAGAAGGTCGCGCTCGGCCTGCTCGACGGCCATGCGCGCTCGTGCGTGCTGCCCGCCGACGGCCAGCTGCAGGCCGATCGCACGGACGAGCTGATGGCCGCCGTCGGCCGCCTCGTCAAGCGCGGCTGACGGGGTAGCGCCGCGGTCGGGCGCACTCCGGTCGCAAACGACGAGGCAACGGCGGCCTGACGGCATCGGTTGACGATTTCTCACCGCATGCCGAGGACTTGTCGCCAAGCGACCGATCGATCTGCGACTTGAACGCCGTCACGTGTCGATTTGTGACCGCATGGCGGCGACGTTTCGCCAACCGACCGCGCCCCGCGATGTGTGGCCGCTTCGTGTGGCCGGGTTTGGCGCCCAAGGCGTAGCCTCGCCCGCGGGCCTACATTGGACGCATGACGTCCTCCCGCTGGACCGCCGCCGACCTTCCCGACATGACCGGCCGCCGCGTCGTCGTGACCGGCGCCAACAGCGGCATCGGCGCCGCGGCTGCGCGCGAGCTCGCGCGCGCCGGAGCGCACGTCGTGCTCGCCGTGCGCGACCTCGCCCGCGGCGAGGCGGCCGCCGCGACGATGCCCGGCAGCACGGAGGTGCGCCGCCTGGACCTCGCCGACCTCGCGTCGGTGCGCGCGTTCGCCGCCGGCTGGACCGGCCCGCTGGACATCCTCATCAACAACGCGGGCGTCATGGCGCTGCCGCTGCAGCGCACCGCCGACGGCTTCGAGATGCAGTTCGGCACGAACCACCTCGGCCACTTTGCGCTGACGAACCTGCTGCTGCCCCACATCACCGACCGCGTGGTGATCGTCGCCTCGGCCGCGCACCGCATAGGCGCGATCGACTTCGACGACCTCAACGCCGAGCGCGGCTACAGCCGCTGGAAGGCCTACGGCCAGAGCAAGCTCGCCAACCTGCTCTTCGAGCTCGAGCTGCAGCGCCGCCTGGACGCCGTCGGCTCGCCAGTCAGCGCCCACGCGGCGCATCCCGGCTGGGCCGCGACGCACCTGCAGGGCCACAGCGCGAGCAGGATCGACAAGGTCGCGATGGGGCTCGGCAACCGGCTGCTCGCGCAGGATCCCGAGATGGGGGCGCTGCCGACGCTCTACGCGGCGACGCAGCGAAACCTGCCTCCCGCGAGCTACACCGGCCCGGGCGGCTGGCAGGAGGTACGCGGGCACCCGCGGGCCGCCGGGCGCAGCATCGCCGCAGCGGATCGCGAGACGGCGGCGCGGCTGTGGCAGGTCTCCGAGGAGCTGACGGGCGTCGTCTTTGCGCTCGTCGCGTCGGCGGCCTGAGTCCGACTTCTTTGAACGACACCGGCGAGAACGTGGTCGCCCGGCCGGCGACGCTGACCCCGCCACCGACCGCGACAGCGCGGTCCTCGACCGGCGCGACCGTCAGCGGCTGTGCGAGCGCGTGCGGCGGTAGCGCGCCACGGTGGCCGGGGTGAGCTCAGGCTCAGCCCCGCCGCCCACCCGCAGCGCGAGCATGAGCTCGAAGCGACCGCGCGCGTCGTCGAGCGCCGGGCCGAGCAGCTCGCGCAACTGCGCAAGGCGGTAGCGCACGGTCTGCGGATGCACGTCCAGCGCGCGTGCGGTGTCGTCGATGCGCGCCTGGTTGTCGAGCCACGCGCGCAGCGTCGGCAGCAGCCGCTCGCGCACGGCGGGGCGCAGCGCGTCGAAGGCCGACAGGCGCGACGCCGCGAGCTCGGCGCCGAGCTGCGAATCGGCGTGCAGCAGCAGCGTCGCGACCTGCTCGTCGGCGACGACCAGGCCGTCGCTGGCGAGCGCGCCGTCGAGCCGCAGCGCGAGCGCGCGGCGGGCGCGGTCGGCGCTGCGCGCACTGTCCGCGGGCGCGACGGTCGGGCCGAGCGCCGCGGGGCGCGACCCGGCGGCGCTCCTGATCATCCGGCGCCGCCCGGGCCCGTCGGGATCGGGCACGAACGCCAGCACCCGCGGCGCTCGGGCCTCGGCGGCCGCGCCGTCGGCAGGCTCCAGCGCGGCGGCCAGCGCGTCCGAGCCCAGCCGGCTCACGAGGCGCTCGGCGGCGACGCCCTCGACGACGAGCGCCGCCAAGCGCGCGGGCGGCGTCCATGCGGCGCGCTCAGCGGCCGCGCGCAGCGTCTCGGGCGCGGGCGGCGGATCGCTCGCCAGCAGCTCCACGAGCTGCGCGCGGCGCTGCTGACCCTCGCCCGCGAGCGCCGACTGCTCCGCTGCGTAGCCCTCGATCGACTCGCCCGAGATCTCGTCGATGTAGGCGAAGATCGCCTCGCCGACGCGATACAGCGTCGAGGGTTCGAGGCCGCCGCGGACGCCGGCCTCGACAAAGCGCCGCCACGCCACCTGCGCGCCTACGCGGTAGGCCGCGAGCAGGGCGTTGAGCGTGCGTCCCTGGCGCATCTCGCCCCGGCCGAGCTCGATGTACGTGCGCCGGTCGCGCGCGCTGACGCGCTCGGGATGCTCGATCGTGTCGACGAAGCGGCGCAGCGCGCGCTCGACGCCGTAGCGCAGCGTGACGCCGAACGGCCCCTCCAGTGGGCGCGAGTAGTCGGGCACTTGCGCGCCGATCTCGCGGATCATCTCCGCCGACAGGTCGGGCAGGACCGGGCGCAGCACCGCGGCGGTTTCGGGGGAGATGCCCTCCATTGCTCATAAACCTACAGATCTGGACCCGAACGACGGGCACAATCCGACAAGAAAGCCCCGAGACCAGTCTCTAGGCTCAAAGGCATGTCAACTCTCCAGCGCTACACCAATCTCGGAGCGGTCGTTGTGCCGTTCCTTGCCCTGCTGCTGGCCATCGTGCTGCTCTGGAACCGCGCCGTCGGGGCCATCGAGCTGTCGATCATGGCCTTCATGTACTGCCTGACAGGTCTCGGCATCACGGTCGGCTATCACCGGATGCTCACACACAAGGCCTTTCAATCGAACAAGGCGGTCGAGTACTTCTGGGCCATCGCCGGCTCGATGGCCGTCCAGGGACCCGCGATCGCATGGGTCGCCGACCACCGCAAGCACCATGCCCACACCGATGAGGAGGGCGACCCGCACAGCCCGCACATCGGCCAGGGCTCGGGCCTCAAGGGCCTGTGGTTCGCGCACGTCGGCTGGCTGACCAAGACCCAGGGCGAGGCCGAGTTTCGCAAGTACGCCCCGGACCTCTGCGACGACAAGGGCATGCGCTGGATCTCGCGCAACTTCCTCGCCTTCGTCGGCCTCAGCCTGCTGATCCCGTTCGTGCTCGGTTTCGTGCTGCACGGCTTCTCGCTGACGGGCGGCCTGTGGACGCTGCTGTGGGCCGGCTTCGTGCGGATCTTCTTCCTGCACCACGCGACGTGGTCGATCAACTCCGTCTGCCACTTCTTCGGGCGCCGGCGCTTCGACGTCGAGGACAAGTCCACCAACGTGGCATGGCTCGCGATCCCGACCTTCGGCGAGTCGTGGCACCACAACCACCACGCCTTCCCGCGCTCGGCTACGCAAGGGCTCAAGCGCAGCGAGATCGACATCTCCGCGGCCGTCATCTGGACGATGGAGAAGCTCGGGATCGTGCACAGCGTCGTGCGGATCGCGCCCGAGCGCCAGGCGGCGAAGCTCGTGGGGGCGAAGAAGCCCGAGACGGCGCAGGCCGCGGCCTGAACCGGGCGGCGGCGCGGCGCTCGCGCTCAGTAGCGGGCGCGCGTCAGCCGCTTGGGCAGCGGCAGCGGAGACAGCCGCTGCAGCGCCGAGCCGGCGAACGCGCGGCTGTCGAGCTTCGCCACCAGCCCCCGCAGCTCCGCGCGCTCCGGCGTGGTCAACCCGCGCCCGCGCCGTACGAGCGCTGCCAGGCGGCTGCGCTCCGCCGCGTCGAGATGCTGCAGATGCCGGCGCGCTACGAGCGCCAGCTCACCGATCAGCAGCAGCTTGACCACGGGCAGGTGCTTGAGGCCCGGGACGCGCGTGATCGCGCGCGGCAGGCCATGCGTGAGCACGCTTCGGACGAGCATGCGAAGAGCATAGGAAGTCCAGCGCGCAGCCCTCGCCGTCTCGACCGGCGCGCCGCGCTGCTGCTCGACGGCCTGTGTAGCGTTGCCGGCATGGGAGATGCGGATGTCGAGGACTCCGGCGGTGAGCAGCTCGAGCTCATGCTCGGGCCGCTGTACGTCGTGACGGTCGACGATCGCGTCAGCGGGCCGCTGACCAGCCGCCCGGCGCGCCGCTACCGCTCGCCGCCGCAGGCGCTCGAAGAGGCCCGCTGCCTGGCGCTGCTGCTGCTCGATCGCAGCGAGGAGCTGGCCGACGAGGGGCCGTGGCGGCGCCCGCTGCCCGGCGGTCAGCGCCACGTCGCGATCGTGCGCGCGCCGGCCGGCTCGATCGGCTGAAAACGCCAGCCGGACTCGCGCGCGCGGGCGGCTCGTGCAGCTAGATTGCCGCCATGCGCATGCGTGCCGCAGTTCTCGAGGAGTTCGGTCAGCCGCTCGTGGTGCAGGAGCTCGAGCTCGCGGAGCCCAGGGCCGGCGAGGTGCTCGTGCGCCTCGTCGCCTGCGGCGTCTGCCACACCGACATGTACACCGCCTCCGGCGTCGACCCGTCCGGCTACGCGCCGGCCGTGCTCGGCCACGAGGGCGCGGGGGTCGTGGAGGCGGTCGGCGACGACGTGTCCGATCTGCAGGTCGGCGACCACGTCGTGACGCTCTTCTCGCCGCAGTGCCGTGAGTGCGTGCACTGCCTGAGCCCGAAGACGAACATCTGCCTGGCGATTCGCGAGCAGCAGGGCAAGGGCTATCTGCCCGACGGCACCGCGCGGCTCGCGCGCCCGGGCGGCGAGCCGATCCGCCACTTCATGGGCACGTCGACGTTCGCGGAGTACACCGTCATGCCGCAGATCGCGCTGGCGAAGGTCCCGCAGGAGGCGCCGCTTGACCGTGCATGCCTGTTCGCCTGCGGCCTGTCGACCGGCCTCGGCGCGGCGATGTACACGGCAAAGGTGCAGGAGGGCTCGACGGTCGTCGTCTTCGGCGCGGGCATGGTCGGTCTCGGGGCCGTCGCGGGCGCGCGCCTGCAGGGCGCCGAGCGGATCGTCTGCGTCGACCTCTCCGACGAGCGCCTTGAAATGGCGCGCCACCAGGGCGCGACCGACACGCTGTTCGGCGGCGAGGACACGGTGGCACAGATCCTCGACATGACCGGCGGCTTCGGCGCCGACTACACGATCGAGGCGACCGGCCTCGTGGCCGTCATGCGCCAGGCCGTCGAGTCGGCGCGCATGGGGTGGGGCCTGGCGACGATGTGCGGGGTGGCGGGCAAGGGCGAGACCCTCGACGTTGTGCCGCGCCTGCTGATCACCGGCAGGCGGGTGGCCGGCTCGTCGTTCGGCGGCGTCAAGGGCCGCGACCAGGTGCCGCTGCTCGTGCAGCACTACCTCGACGGCGACATCGACGTCGACGCGTTCCTGTCGCACCGCATCACGCTCGACGAGGTCAACAAGGGCTTTGACCTCATGCACCACCAGGACGGCATCCGCAGCGTCATCGGCTTCGGCTGACCAAGGGTCCCGCGCCGGCAACCGGCGATCGAGATTGACATCTGGGCCAGACGATGGCTCGGGCCGGTCGCGTAGCCTGCGCTCTGTGAGTGACGCACCCACCTTCCGTCCCGCTACCGCCGCCGACGAGCGCGTGTGCTTTGCGATCTTTCGCCATTCGCTGCACGACTCGATGCTGCGCAACGGCTACCTCGCGCCCGACGCGCCGCCGCCCGACCTCGAGGCGCTGTGGCCGCGCCATGCGGCGATCTCGGCGCACCTGACCGCCACGTGCGCGCAGTGGTGGCTCGCCGAGGACCCCGACTCACAGCCGGTCGGCTACGCCCGCACGATCGACCGTCTGGGCACGATCGAGCTGACGGAGCTCTTCGTCGCCTCGCCCGCCCGCGTGTCGGGCGTCGGCCGCGGGCTGCTCGAGCGCGCGTTCGCGCCGGGCACCGGCTCACGCCGGCTGATCATCGCGACGACAGATGCGCCGGCGATCGCGCTGTACCTTCGCTTCGGCGTCGCCCACCAGACGACCGGCGTCGACGTCCGCGGCCGGCCGCGGGCGATCGCGCCGCCCGCGGGCTACGACCTCGCGCCCGCGACGCTCGAGGACGTGCTCGCGATCGAGGCGCGGCTGCTCGGCCACGGGCGCCCGCAGGAGGTCGCCTTCATGCTCGCCGACCGGCCCGCCACCGTCCTGCGCCGCGACGGCCGCGCGGTCGCCTACGCGTTCGAGCCCAACGAGTTTGGCCACGCCGGACCGGTCGCGGCGCTCGATCCGGCCGACCTTCCCGCGGCGCTCGCGCAGCTCGAGGGGGCGGCGCACGCCGCCGGTCTCGAGACGCTCGACCTCACGCTCCCGCTTGCCGCGACGACGGCCGTCGACTGGCTTCTGCGCGAGCGGCGCTTTCGCATCGATCCCTTCTACTGCCTGTTTCTCGCCGACGGGCCGTGGGCGAAGCTCGACCGTTACCTGCCGTTCAACCCGTGCCTGTTTCTGTGAACCCCGACGCGCAGCACGTGCTCGTGATCGGCGACGACGAGCTGACCTCGGTCACTGCCCGCGCGCTGCGCGAGGCCGGCGCGATCGTCACGAACCTGCGCGATCCGACGGATCCCGCGATCCGCACCGCGCTGGGCCACAAGGTCGACACCGTCGTCGTGATCTCGCGCGACGACCACGTCTCGCTGCGCAGCGCGCTCGTCGTCGAGGGCGTGCGGCCCGGGGTGCCGCTGGTCGTGACGGTCTTCGACCACGATGTGGCAGCGAAGCTCGAGAGCGCCGTGCGCACCGTGCGCGTCGTCTCGATGGCGGACATCGTCGCATCGACGATCGCCGCGCCGTGCCTCGACGAGAGCCTGCTCTCGCTGCACCGCGGCGAGGACGGCATCAGCGCCGTCCGCGCGGGGCCCGACGGCCCGCAGATCGGCCCGCTGCGGCTGCGCCCGCCGGGCCGCCGCGCGCGCCTGCGGGCGAACCTCGGATCGCTGCTGCACCCGCACGAGCTCAGCGCGAAGATCCTGATCGGCGGCCTGCTCGGCTTTCATGCCGTCCTGCTGCTCGACGTCGTCATGACGATGATCGTCCTGCACGAGTCGCTGACGGAGGCGATCTACTCCGCGACGAAGTCGATCGTGACGGTCGGCCCGAACCCGCACGTCGAAGAGGGACCGGCCTGGTTTCAGGTCTTCACCGCAGGGGTGATGCTCACTGGCCTGGCGCTCACGGCGGTGTTCACCGCGGGTGTCATCAACCGCCTGATGGGTCCCCGGCTGGTCGCCGTCTGCGGCCGGCGCTGCTTTGTGCGCGACGACCACGTCGTCGTCGTCGGCCTCGGGCAGGTCGGGCTGCGCCTGTGCCTGCTGCTGCGCGAGCTGCGCGTGCCCGTGCTGGCGATCGAGTCCAGTGCCGAGGCCGACTACGTGCTGCGCGCCAAGGACGAGGGGATCCCGGTCGTGATCGGACCCGGCGGCAGCCGCTTCGTGCTCAAGCGGCTCGCGCTGCCGCGGGCGCGCGCGCTCGCGGCCGTGACGTCGGACGAGGTCGCGAACATCGCGATCGTCGTCGGCGCGCACGGCTGCTGTGAGGAGCTGCGCACGGTGCTGCGCGCCGGGCGCGGGGAGATGACCAACGAGACGCGCTCGCTGCTGAAGCTCGGCGTCGTGCGCGACGTCTACCGGATCGGGGGGACGCTGCTGGCCGCCGTCGCGCTGGGCTCCGAGGCGACGGAGGCATTCCTGCACCAGCACGTCGTGCACCTCGTCACGCGCGACGGGCAGATCGAGCCGTTTGCCGCGGCTGACGAGATCGTCGCGGCGTGAGGGCGATCGGCGACGACGAGCGGCGCGCGCGCCTGGCGCTGCGCCAGCGCCTCGCACCCGAGCACCGCGGCGACGACGTGGCGACGGTCGCGGG
>Ga0136633_1000457_pt1 | contig 31238 bp, 35 predicted proteins | sample AntDrymeUQ832206_2_FD_105494 | JGI IMG/M metagenome (GOLD analysis project Ga0136633, IMG submission 105494) | Polar desert sand microbial communities from Dry Valleys, Antarctica - metaG UQ83 (22.06) | ecosystem: Environmental > Terrestrial > Soil > Desert | place: Antarctica: Dry Valley... | reverse complement strand
GGTGATTCGGGCCGGGGCGTGGGCGCACCACCGGCGCCGTACCGCTGCTCCACGTAGGCCTCGAGCAGGGCGATGAACTCGGCGACCAGGCCGTCTCCGCGGAGGGTCCGGTCCAGCTTCCCGTCCACGAAGACCGGGGCCACGGGCTCCTCGAACGTGCCTGGGAGCGATATCCCGATGTCGGCGTGCTTCGACTCGCCGGGACCGTTGACCACGCAGCCCATGACCGCCACCCGGAGGTCCTCGACGCCCGGGTAGCGAGCCTTCCACTCGGGCATCGCGTCGCGCAGGTATGTCTGGATCTGCTGGGCCATCTCCTGGAAGAACGTCGAGGTGGTCCGGCCGCAGCCGGGGCAGGCCGAGACCTGGGGGAGGAACGAGCGGAGGCCGAGCGACTGGAGGACCTGCTGGGCGACCTCCACCTCGCGCTCGCGGGGGGCCCCGGGCTCCGGAGTGAGCGAGACCCGGATCGTGTCCCCGATCCCCTCGTTCAGCAGGAGCGCCAGGCCGGCGGTCGAGGCGATCACCCCCTTGTCCCCCATCCCCGCCTCGGTGAGGCCCAGGTGGAGCGGGTAATCGGAGCGGGCGGCGAGGAGCCGGTAGACGTCGAGGAGATCCCGGACGCCGGACACCTTGGCCGACAGGATGATCTGGTCGTGCCGGAGGCCGGTCTCTTCAGCCAGCTCCGCGGACCGCATCGCCGACTCGATCATCGCCTCGATCATCACGTCGCGCGCGTCCCGGGGGGCTGCCGCGCCCGCGTTGACGTCCATGAGCTCGGTCAGGAGCTGCTGGTCGAGCGAGCCCCAGTTGACCCCGATCCGGACCGGCTTGTCGTTCTCGATTGCGACCCGGACGATCGTCTGGAAGTTCTCGTCGTGCCGCTTCGCGCCGACGTTGCCCGGGTTGATCCGGTACTTCGCGAGGAGGCGCGCCGTCTCGGGGTACTCCACGAGGAGCTGGTGGCCGTTGTAATGGAAGTCGCCGATGATCGGCACGTCCACGCCCAGACCGTGGAGCTTCGCGACGATCTCCGGCACGGCGGCTGCGGCGGCGTCGGTGTTCACGGTGATCCGGACGAGCTGCGAGCCTGCGTGCGCGAGCCGGGCGACCTGGATCGCGGTCGCGTCCGCGTCGGCGGTATCGGTGTTCGTCATCGACTGGACGACGATTGGGTGGTCGCTGCCGACGAGGACGCCTCCCACGTCGACCGCGACGGTCGGGCGCCGCGCCGGACCCGGAGTGTCCAAGGTCAGGTCGCTCCGCCGCGGATGATGTCGAAGTACGTCACCCAGACCAGGAATGCCATGAGGAAGACGAAACCGACGAGGTACGTCACGCGCTCCGCCTGGATGCTGATCCGACGGCCGAACAGCCGCTTGAGCACCATCATCAGCATGCGGCCGCCGTCGAGCGGCGGGAACGGCAGCGCGTTGACGAGCGCCAGGTTGGCCGACAGGATTCCGGCCACGTAGAGGGTCATCACCGGGCCCTGGCCCCAGAAGACGATTCCGATCTGCTGGGCGATGCCGATTGGCCCGGAGACGCCGGCCGGCGGCGCGGTCGGGTTCGTCACGAACGACGCGAAGACGTTTCCGAGCCCTTCGAGAATCAGGCCGAACCAGCTGACGGTTTCCTGGACGGCGATCCGCGCCGCCGTCACCGGGTCGTGCTGGGTGTACGCACCGTAGAAGTGGGCCTCGTACGGCGCGTCGACCGTCGCGGGGATCCCGAGTGGCCCGGTGTCGGCATCCACCTCGGACCGCGGCCGAAGCGTGACCGTCACGTCGTCGCGGCGGCCGTTCTGGCGCTCGATGCCGAGCACGACGGTCTCGCCGGCTCGCGCCCGGAGGTCGGTGATCTGATCGGTCTGCCCAACGTAGCGGCCGAACAGCTCGTAGGTCTTGCCGTCGATCGAGACGATCGCATCGCCCGGTTGGAGGCCGGCCCTCGCGGCCGGAGAGCCGGGTTCGACCGCGTTGAAGCGGAGCGCGAACAGCGGAGTGGCGATCATCGCGATCAGCAGGAAGATCGCGAGAGCCAGGACGAGGTTCATCGCGACGCCGGCGAGGAGGATGACGAGGCGTGTTCGGAGGGGCTGGTTCACGAACGAGCGGGGGTCGTCGCCCTCGTCGCCGTCCTCGCCCTCGAGCTTGACGAATCCGCCGATCGGCAGCCAGTTGAGCGTGTAGAGCGTCTCTCCGGACGAGCGCAGGACCTTCGCCCGGGGCGGAAAGCCGATCCCGAACTCGAGGACACGGACGTTCGCCATCCGGGCCGTCACGAAATGACCCAGCTCATGGATGACGACCAGCGTCCCGAGGATGAGGAAGAACAGGACGACCGTGATGGCGTTCTGGAACAGGTCCATCAGGCTCCTCTCGCGACCGGGCCGGCGGCGAAGGCCCGCCGGACCTCCGCATCGATGGCGACGAGCTCGTCGACCGGGGGTGACTGGCTGCCGTCCTGGCCGAACCGCTCGACGGCCGCGGCGAGGAGGGCCGGGATGCCGGGAAAGTCGAGATCGCCGTCGAGGAACCGGGCGACCGCCACCTCGTCCGCGGCGATCAGGGCGGCCGTGGCCCGGGAGCCGATCCTGCCCGCGTCTCGCGCGATCCGGAGTGCCGGAAAGCGCGCTTCGTCGGGGGCGCGGAAGTCGAGCCGGCCGATCGAGACCAGGTCCGGCGCCGCGACCGGCGAGGGTCGGCGGTGTGGGTAGCTCAGCGCGTACTGGATTGGGAGTCTCATGTCCGGGGTGCCCAGCTGGGCCTTGAGGGAGCCGTCGACGAACCGGACGGCGGAGTGGACGACGCTCTGCGGGTGGATCACCACCTCGATGGCCTCGTAGGGCACATCGTACAGCCAGTGCGCCTCGATCACCTCCAGGCCCTTGTTCGCGAGGGTCGCGGAGTCGATCGTGATCTTCGCCCCCATCCGCCAGGTGGGGTGGCGGAGGGCCATCTCGGGAGTGACCCCGGCAAGGTCCGCCGGCTCGTCGAGGAACGGGCCGCCGGACGCGGTGAGGATCAGCGCTTCGATCCCGTCACTCCCCTCCCCCACGAGGCACTGCCAGATCGCCGAGTGCTCGGAGTCGATCGGGCGGAGCCATGCCAAAGGCGCGGCGAGCGGGTCGGTCGGGTCGGCCTCCGCGCGCCGCCCTGCGAGAGCGCGGGCCAGGGGCATCACCAGGTGGCCGCCGGCGACGAGCGTCTCCTTGTTGGCGGTGGCCACGACCTTGCCCGCCGCCAGCGCGACCAGCACGGGCCGGAGGCTGACGATCCCACCCGTGCCGACGACGACGAGGTCGACGTCGTCGCGGGTCGCGAGCCGCTCGAGGGCATCGGCGCCGCTCTCGATCGTCGTTCCCGCCGGGAGGTCCAGCCCGGCCGTGGATCCCTCCCCCAGTGCGACGGCTGCCGGGCGCAGGAGCGCGGCCTGCTCCGAGAGGCGCGCGCCGTCGCGACCCGCGGCGAGGGCGACGACGCGGTACGCCGCCGAATCGGCGGCGAGGACGTCGACGGCCTGGCGGCCGATCGAGCCGGTCGAGCCGAGGACGGCTACGCCGAACGGCCGCCGCCCCGATTCGGGCGCGGGCTCAGGAGACGGCGACGAGGACATAGAGCGCAACCACCGGTGCGGCGAAGAGGAATGAGTCGATCCGGTCGAGGATCCCGCCGTGGCCGGGGATCAGCGAGCCGCTGTCCTTCGCCCCGGCGGCCCGCTTGAGCATCGACTCGGCCAGGTCGCCGGCCTGGGCGGCGAGGCCGATGAGCGGCCCGAGGATGAGCCCGGTCATCGGGTCCTCGCCCAGTCCGGCGAGCATCGCGGCCGTCACGAGGGTCGCCGCCAGCAGTCCGCCGACGAGCCCGGCGTACGTCTTCGACGGCGAGATGTGCTGGAGGAAGCGCGGTCCGCCGATCCGGCGGCCGACGAGGTACGCGCCGGTGTCGTACGCCCACACACCCACGATCAGGAGCAGGATCCAGCCACGCTCAGCCCCGAGACTCGCCAGCGGCGCATCGGCGGGCATGACCGGGGCCGCGTGGCCGATGCGGACGACGAAGCCGAGGAGCGCCACGTACAGGGCGCCGAACACGGTGGTCATCCAGGTCGCCGTGCCGTCCCGCGGGTCCGGAAGCGCGAACGTCCCGATCGCGACGACGATCATGCCGATCGCCAGGAGCATGAGACCGCTCCCGGCGACGAGCTCCGGCAATGCCGCATCGGCGACGACGGCGAGGGCGAGGAGCGTCCCGAGCGTCGGGAGCGATGGGTGGCCCGCGGCTCGGAGCAGCCGGTACACCTCGATCGCGGCCAGCCCCGTCGCGACGGCCACGACGGCCACGATCCAGGGCCCGCCCAGGATGAGCGCGACGATGAGCGGCGGAACGAGGACGGCCGCACTGAGCAGACGCTCCCGGAGCACGCGGCCCTCCCGCCCGTCAGCGCCCGAAGCGGCGCGTGCGGCGGGCGAACTCGAGGATGGCGGCGTCGAATGCCTCGGGTCCGAAGTCCGGCCAGAGCACCTCACACGAGTAGAACTCGGCGTACGCGGACTGCCAGATGAGGAAGTTCGAGAGGCGCTGGTCGCCGCCCGTCCGGATGACGAGGTCCGGATCCGGGAGGCCGGCGGTGTAGAGGGCCCCTTCGATGGCTTCCTCGTCCACCGCGTCGGCCGAGATGCCGTCGGTGACGAGCTTCCGGACTGCATCGACGAGCTCCGTTCGGCCCGCGTAGTTGAACGCGATGTTGAGCTGGAGGCGCTCTCCGCCGGAGGTCTCGTCGAGCGCCTCGCCGATCGAGCGGCGGGTCTCGTCCGGCAGCTCGTCCATCCGGCCGAGGAGGCGAACCCGGACGCCCTGCGCCTTGAGCTCGGCCGTTTCGCTGCGGATGGCTTGCTCGAGCAGCTCGAAAAGCCCGCGCACCTCGTCGTCGGATCGGGCCCAGTTCTCGCGACTGAACGCGTAGAGGGAGAGAACCGCGACGCCGCGCCTGACGACGTGGCGCAGCACCGTCCGGATCGTTTCGACGCCGGCGCTGTGGCCCTCCAGCTCGCTCAGGCCCTTGTTGCGGGCCCAGCGGCGGTTGCCGTCCATGATGATCGCCACGTGGCGTGGCAGCTCGGCGAGCGGGACGAGGAGGTCCAGCTCCTGCTCGGGTGCCGGGGGCTCGATTGCCCCGAGATCACGGGGCGGGACATGCGCGGTCGGGGGCGCGTCCGTGGGTCGAGCGAGCGGCACGCGGCCCACTAGACCTCGAGGACCTCCTGTTCCTTCACCCCGCCGAGCCGGTCGACGTCGCCGACGAAGCGGTCCGTCGTCTTCTGGAGCGCCTCGTGCTGGCGGTGGGCCTCGTCGGTGCCGACCGTGCCATCGCGCTCTTCCTTCTTCAGGGAGTCGGCGGCCTCGCGGCGGAGGTTCCGGATCTCGACCCTGGCCTCTTCCATCCGCTTGTGGACCACCCGGACGAGCTCCTTGCGTCGCTCCTCCGTCAGCGGCGGGATGTTGAGGCGGACGACCGTGCCGTCGACGTTGGGCTGGAGCCCGATGTCGCTCTTGAGGATCGCCTTCTCGATGGCGCCGAGGACGCTCCGGTCCCACGGCTGGATGACGATCTGGTGCGCCTCGGGCACGCTGATCCCGGCCAGCTGGTTGAGCGGCGTCTCGGTCCCGTAGTAGTCGACGTGGATCCGCTCGACGAGCGACGTCGACGCGCGGCCGGTCCGGATCGCCTGGAAGTCGCGCTGCATGACCTCCACTGCGCGGGCCATCTTGTGCTCGGCTCCCGCGAGAATTTCGGCACTCATGCGCGCACGCTCCCCACCGCGGATGCGGAGATCAACGTGCCGACACGCTCGCCGCGCGCGACGCGCGTGATGTTGTCGGGCTGGTTCAGGTCGAAGACGACGATCGGCAAGTCGTTCTCCATGCACAGTGAGACGGCAGTGGAGTCGAGCACCTTCAGCTGGTCGCGGAGGAGATCGGCGTACTCGAGCTGATCGTAGCGCCGGGCATTGGGCTCCTTGAGCGGGTCGGCGTCATACACCCCGTCGACCTTCGTTGCCTTGAGGAGCACCTCTGCGCCGATCTCCACGGCGCGCAGAGCAGCGGCCGTGTCCGTCGTGAAGTACGGGTTGCCGGTGCCCGCGACGAAGATCGCGACCCGACCCTTCTCGAGGTGACGGACCGCGCGGCGGCGGATGTACGGCTCGGCGACCTCGTTCATCGCGATCGCGCTCATGACGCGGGTCACGACGCCGGCCCGTTCGAGCGCGTCCTGGAGGGCGAGGCCGTTCATGACGGTTGCGAGCATGCCGATGTAGTCGCCGGTGGCCCGGTCCATCCCGCTGGCGGCTGCCGCGAGGCCCCGGAAGATGTTCCCGCCGCCAACGACGATCCCGACCTGGACTCCGAGCTCGTGGACCTCGGCGACCTGACCCGCGACGAACGCACAGAACGCCGGGTCGACGCCGTATTGGCGGTTGCCGAGCAGCGCCTCGCCCGACAGCTTGAGCAGCACCCGCTTGTAGCGGAGCTCGCTCACAGGTCCTCCCCGAGCGCATAGCGGACGAACCTGCGCACGCGGATGTTCTCGCCGATCGTGGCGATCGCGTTCGTGATCAGGTCGCGAACCGTCAGGTTCGTGTCGCGGTAGGGCTGCTCGAGGAGGACGACCTCCTTGAGCCATCGCTTGATGTGCGACTCGACGTCGTCGCGTGTTCGCGCGTCGCCGGCCAGCTCCTCGCGGCGTGCCGCGATGGCCTCTTCCGGGACGTCCTCGGTCGCGACCCAGCGCGGGGCGAGGCCGGCAACCTGTACGGCCAGGTCGTGGACGAGCTTCTGGAAGTCCTCGTTGCGGGCGACGAAGTCCGTCTCGCAGTTGACCTCGATCAGCACACCCACCCGGCCGCCGGTGTGGATGTAGCTCGAGACCAGGCCCTCGCGGGCTTCGCGGCCCGATCGCTTCGCGGCCGACGCCACGCCCCGCTCCCGAAGGAGCGCGACCGCCTTATCGATGTCGCCGCCCGCATCCTGGAGGGCGCGCTTGCAGTCCATGAAGCCGGCGCCGGTCCGCTCCCGCAGCTCCTTGACCGCGTCCGCCGTGATTGTTGTCATCCTCGTGATTGCTCCTGTTTCTCCGTTGTCGCCGTCAGCCGGCGACGGTCTCGGTGTCCTCGGCCTTCTCGGCGGCCTCGCGCGCCAGCTCGGCCGCGATCTCCTCCGGCGTCGCCTCGGAAACCGGAGCGCCTTCGGCGAGCGCAGCTTCCGCGCGGGCCGCTCGTGCGCCGGGGAGGAGGTCATCCTCGTCGTCGAGGTCGGGCTCGAAGGTCAGCGCCGCGCCGCCCGCGAGGGCCGCGACGAGCGCGTCGGACGCCTCCGCTTCCTCGTACTCGGGCTCGGTCGAAGCGGTCTCCGGCTCCGGCTCCATCGTGGCCCGGGCTGCCCGCTCGCTTCCGCCCTCGATCGCCGCATCCGCGACGAGCGTGCAGAGCAGTCGAATCGACCGGATCGCGTCGTCGTTGGCGGGGATGATGTAGTCGAGCTCGTCCGGGTCGACGTTCGTGTCGCCCGTGCCGACGACCGGGATCTCGAGCTTGTTCGCCTCGGTCACCGCGATCCGCTCGCGGTGGGGGTCGACGATGAAGACCAGGCCCGGGACGCGCTTCATCTTGCGGATGCCGCCGAGCGTCCCCATCAGCTTGTTCAGCTCCTCGGTCAGCTTGGCCGCTTCCTTCTTTGTGAGGCGCTCGAAGTCGCCCGCCTGCTGGCGAGCCTCGAGCTGATCGAGCAGGCCGATGCGCTTCTTGATCGTCACGAAGTTCGTGAGCATCCCGCCGAGCCAGCGCTTGTTCACGTACGGCATGCCGGCCCGGGTCGCCTCCTGGGCGACCGGCTCCTGGGCCTGCTTCTTCGTGCCGACGAACAGGACGACCTCGCCCCGGGCGACGGTGTCGCGGACGGCGTCGAGCGCCAGGTCCAGCCGCTTGACGGTCTGGGCGAGATCGATGATGTGGATCCCGTTGCGCTCCGCGAAAATGAACGGGCGCATCTTGGGATTCCAGCGGCGCGTCTGGTGGCCGAAGTGGACTCCGGCCTCGAGCAGCTGCCGCATCGAAACGGACGGCACGGCGTACGACCTCCTGTTCGGTTCGTTCCTCCGCGGACCTCATCGCCGGGGGCCGGGCACGATGGGGATCCATCGAGCAGCCGGCACCGTCCCGGTCGGAACGGTCCGCGTGTGAGCTCCGTCGCCGTTGCGCGACGGGCACGGAAATCGCCGCGGCGCTCCGCGGCCGCCGGATTGTAGCACGGGGTCGGGCCGTTCCCGGGTCAGGCCGATCGGGGGGTCGGGCGGGCCGGATCAGGGCCCCGGCGAGCCGGGTCAGGGCCCCGGCGATCTTGCGTCACACGCCGCTTACGTCGCTCGAACCGGCCGTGCCCGACGATTCTTGCACTCGATGCAAGGATCGTCACTCGTACGGCCGCTTTTGGGCGGGAGAAGGTCCTGCGGCACGCTTCGTTCGACGGTTCGGTCGCCTGATGCAAGAATCAGCCGCCGAGGACGTTCCGGTGGTGCCGGATTCGGACCTCGCCACCCGGATCGGCCGGCGGCTCGACGAGCACGAGATCGAACCGCAGCGGGAGGTGCGGCAGCGGCTCGCCGCTCGGGAGGCTGCCCCGATCAAGGAGCCCGAACGCCGCGTCTCGCATCCGCCGGCGCTTCCGCCAGTCGAACGTCTCCTCCGGCAGCCCGAAGTCACGACGGGCGCGCCAGCGGACCTCGACGACGACGAGGGCGCGGCGCGGGCCCGGATCGATGGCCACGATGTCGAGCTCGTGACGGCCGACGTGGAGGTTGCGGGCGAGGATTGTCCAGCCGAGGGACTCGAGGAGCGCGACGACGACCGCTTCCGCGGCATCGCCGGATTGCTGTGCGGGAGTCCGCCGTTTGTCCGACACCGTGATCAGCATGAGGGCGGACGCTCATCGGGGACTCATCGGGCCGTTAGGCTTTCGGCGTGGGTTCCGTCACGCCGAGCGACTACTCACCCTGATCGGCGATGCCCTTGTTGCGTTCGGCGTCACGAGCGTCCTGATCAGCGTCGATGAGCCACGGGCGGCGCCATTTATCCTGGTGGCGGTGGTGATCCTCGTCGCCATTTCGGTGGCCTTGGCCGGGTCGCACCTCGCGAGCCTCGGCTCCCAAGCCCTCAACCCGCGCCTTCCCGTGCTCGCTCCGCATGCCTCCTGGTGGGGGTTCCGCGCCTTCGCGATGGTCATCGGGCTATGGGTCGCGCTCTTCATACCAGCGCAATTGCCTCTGGCCCTGCTCCCGCTCGTCTCGGGCCTCGCACTCATTGCGCTGGCGCGAGCGTTCCGATCCCCTTCCGGTTAAGGCCCGCGACAGTCCCCACCAGCTCTCAGCCGACGCCGGCGAGCTCCAGCTCGAAGGCCGCGTCGTCGAGGGCCTGTCGCGCCTCGGTCTCCTCGCCGAACAGGTCGAGCGTGCCCTGATCGCCGGCGAGCGTCCGCTGGAGGGCCAGGAAGCTGCGCCGGTGAAACGGCGTGAGGCCGAGCCGGCGGATGCCGTCTCGATGGATGCGGGTCGCGTAGCCCTGGTTGTGCTCCCAGCCGTAGCCCGGGTAACGCGCCGCGAGGAGGGCCATCATCCGGTCGCGGACGACCTTCGCGACGACCGAGGCGCAGGCGATCGTGTACACCTTCGCGTCGCCGTCGACGATCGCGGTGTAGGGGCCCACGTGAGCCTCGAACCCGGTGATCCGGTTGCCGTCGATCAGCACGTGGTCGTACTCACCGACGCGCGCGATCGCTCGCCGCATCGCCAGCTTCGTGGCGTGGTAGATGTTCAGCCGATCGATCTCTGCGACGGACGCGGCACCGACCCCGACCGCGACCGCGCGCCTCCGGATGAGCGGGGCGAGCCGATCGCGCTGCCCCGGACTGAGCGTCTTCGAGTCACGCACACCGGGGATCCGATGGCAGCCCGGCCGCATGATCACGGCCGCCGCGACGACCGCGCCGCATGTGGGCGCCACCCCGACCTCGTCGACGCCGACGATTCGCACGAGGCCCTCGTTCCAGAGGAGCCGTTCGCGGCGGAGGCTGGGGACAATGGCGACCATCGGCCCTCAGGGTACAGAATCGAACGACCCCACCGTCAGGCGGGGCCGTGGATCTGTGCGGCTGGGCCGGCGCTCAGCCCGGGCGCCGCTCGCGCAGCGTCGCGGCCTTGCCGACCCGCTTGCGCAGGAAGTAGAGCTGGGCTCGCCGCGCCTGGCCGTGCCGGACGACCTCGATCTTCTCGATCCGCGGGCTGTTGACCTTGAACGTCCGCTCCACGCCGACGCCGCTGGCGATCCGGCGGACCGTGATCGACCGGGTGATCCCGCCGCCGCGCATCCGCATGACGGTTCCCTCGAAGACCTGGATCCGCTCGCGGTTGCCCTCGACGACCTTGGCCGAGACACGGACCGTGTCGCCCGTGGCGAGCTCGGGCAGATCCGTGCGCAGCTGGTCCTGGATGATCTCGTCGAGAACGTTCACGGGAGGGATTTCCTGACTCACTCCGCAGCGCAAGGCTGCGGGCTGGAAGTTCGAGATGGGGCCGGCTGAGCCGAGGGCGGAGGATAGCACGGCCGCCCCGCCGACGTCACTCGGCCGGCTTGTCTCCATCGGGCTCCCGCCGCAGCTCGTCGACGATCGCCGCCTCCTCGGGGCTGAGCACGTGGCCAGCGAGGAGGTCGGGGCGGCGGCGGAGCGTCCGGCGCAGGGATTCCCGGAGCCGCCACCGTCGGACGGCGCCGTGGTCGCCCGAGACGAGGACCGGTGGGACGGCCTGCCCTTCGAACGTGGCGGGCCGGGTGTATTGGGGGTACTCGAGGAGGCCCGCCGCGAACGATTCCTCGGCCGTCGAGGCGTCGTCGATCGCGCCCGGCAGGAGGCGGATCACGGCGTCAATGACGACGAGGGCCGGCAGCTCCCCGCCCGTCAGGACGTAGTCCCCGATCGACAGCTCAAGGTCGACGAGCGAGCGGATCCGCTCGTCCACGCCTTCGTAGCGCGGGCACACGAGGATCAGGTGGGAGCGGCGGGACAGGTGGGAGGCCATGTCGTGTCGAAAGCGCTCCCCGGCGGCGTCGAGGAGGATCACGAGCGAGTCCGGCCGGCGGAGGGCGGCAATCGCGGCGGCAACGGGCTCGGGGCGGATGACCATCCCCGCTCCCCCGCCGTACGGCGCGTCGTCGACGCTCCGGTGGCGACCGATTCCCCAGTCCCGGAGGTCGTGGACCCGGATGCTCGCGAGGCCCTTCTCCTGGATCCGGCCGGGAATGCTCGCTGCGAGCGGCGCTTCGAAGATCGCCGGGAAGAGCGTCAGGACGTCGATCTCGAGGCTCACGGGCTGGGCTCCGGCGGGAGGGGGAGGTCGAGCGCGGCGGCATCGACGACGATCTCGCCGCGGCGCGGATCGAATGTCCGGATGAGCGACTTGACCGCCGGCACGTCGAACTCGCCGGCCGGTCCGCCGCGGACGACGAACACCTCGGCCTCACCCACCCGGTAGATGTCGTGAACCTTGCCGAGCTCGCGTCCGCCCACGTCCGTGACGGTGACCCCCATCACCTCGTGCCAGTAGTACTCGCCGCCGGCGAGCGTCTCGGGCTGGACGACGGCCTCGAGGTACGCACCGCGCAGCGACTCTGCCCCACTCCGACCCGGCAGCTCACGGAAGCGCAGCCGCCAACCCGGTCCGTCCGCGACCGCCGTGGCGGACTCGATCGTCAGCGGTTCGGGTCGCCCTTCGCGGTGAAGCACGGCCCCCGGGACGAAGCGCTCCTCCGGACGATCCGTCAGGACTTCGACCCGCACGGCACCGTTCAGTCCGTGGACGCCCCGGACGAGGGCGACCACGAGGCGATCGTCGCTCAGAGGATCTCGAGCGAGACCGGCTCACCGTCCCGCGCGGCGGTGACCTTGAGCAGCGTCCGGAGCGCCTTGGCGACGCTGCCGTTCCGGCCGATCACCTTGCCCATGTCGTCCTCCGCGACGTGCAGCTCGATGACCGTGCCGTCCGCGTCGCGGACGACCTCGACCGTGACTGCCTCGGGATCGTCCACGAGCGACTTTGCGACGTACTCGACGAGCTCCTTCGCTGCCACGTCCGCCTCCCTACTTCGCCGCGGGCAGGATGCCCGCCGCACGGAACAACCGGGCCACCGTGTCCGAGGGCTGCGCGCCCTTGGCCAGCCACTGCCTGGCCTTGTCCTCGTCGATCTTCACCTCGACCGGTTCGGTCCGCGGGTTGTAGTGACCGATCGTCTCGATCGAGCGGCTATCCCGGGCTTTCCGGGAGTCGGCGACGACGAGCCGATAGGCGGGCTGCTTCTTGGCCCCCACCCTCGTGAGCCTGATACGAACTGCCATGAACGATGACCTCCTCCGGGCCTTGGGCGGCCCCGACAACCTGGACGTTGGCTACTTGGCGACGAGCATCGCGACGGTTCGGTCGATGCCGCCGTCGAGCGTGCTGGACTGGATATACGCGTCGAGCGGCAGGAGGTACGGCTTGATCTCCCGCTCGTAGTCGGCGAAGGCGGCCGGCTCGGCCGTCCGGAACAAGCCCTCGAGCATCTCGCGCAGCGCGGTGATGTCGAGGTAGGCCGATCCGATGTTCTGCGCGCCGACCTTGTCGAGAAGCGACTTGTAGCGAGCGTCGTCGGCGAGCGAGGCGCCCGGCTTCGCGTCGAGGACGGCCTTGACGAACGAGTCGCCGAGACCGATCACGACGATGTCATCGGTCGCCGCGTACGCGATCTCGAGCCGCCCTTCGAATGGAATGGTCCCTGCGCCGCCGGCCAGCGCGGCGAGGTCACGCCAGTCACCGAAGTCGATGACCGAGATCGTCGTCCCGGCATGCGGCTCGTCGCGGACCTGCACCTGGAGGCCAGCCTGCCCGCCCCCGAGCACGGCGTAACTGCGCAACGTGGCGAGCAGTCGCTCGCCACCGGCTCGGTCGCTCGGGCTGAAGACCAGCCCGCCGTCGACCTTGTCACCGTCCCGGGTAACCGCGATGCCGCCGTCCCGCATCCAGCCGAGGATGGAGTCGAAGCCGCCGAACAGGATGGCGACCTGGTCGATCTGCTTGAACATTTCGGCCGTGCTCGGGTCTGTGCGGTACATCTTCACGGTCTCGAGCAGCGACGCGCCAATGTCGTGGCCGTCGACCAGGACGATCGTCGACGGCGGGAGATGGGGAGCGAGCTCCCCGGCTCGATTCGCCGGCTTGACCGGGGAGTCGACATGGGGCGAGGTCACGTCTATCGCGATCCCGTCGTCACGGGCCTGGAGGCGGATCAGCGCCCACTCCGGGAGCAGGTCGCGATAGTTCTCGTCGAACGGGATGCCCGGAGAAGCGTCGGGTGCCGACGCTGCGGCCGACACGATCCAGTCGAAGTAGCGGTCCATGTCGATGAAGACGTAGCCGAGGCTGTCGCCCTCGGCCGAGGCAAGCGCAGCCGCGAAGCGCTCGTTCTTCGGGAAGGTCCCGGCGCCGTTCGTGTCGATCGCGGCTCGGACGGACGCCTCGTCGCCGAGGATCATGACCTTGCCGTGGATGCCGCTGGCGACCTTGGTGGCTCCGTCGCCCACGAGGACGAGCTGGGTCCCGTTGTGGTCGGCCGGGGTCTTCGTCACGTCGCCCATGACACCGTCGAGCCACGCCCGTGCCCTGGATGCGTCGGTGACGGAGATGAGAACGAGCGCCCGGACGTCCTTCATGTCGGCCGACGCGGTGGCCGGCAGGTCGCCGACGCTGAAGGCGAGCTCGCCCCCGAACCAGGGCTTGATGTGTGTCGTGTAGTCCTGCTGGTTGGACGTCATGGCGAGGACGATCCGGTCGAGGACCTCGTCGTACTTCGTCGACAGGTTCGACTGGTCCTTGAAGCCCGGGAATTTCGAGAGGAACTGGCCGAGCTTCTGGCGCTGGTCGCCGGGCAGGTCGAGCCGGAGCTCCGCGTACGCGAAGCTGTCCGCGGCCGCGTAGCCGACGAGTGACGACGGTGCCTGCTGGCCGGTCAGGAGGAGGGCCGCGGCCACACCGATCCCGACGATGAGCACGGTGACGAGCGCAGCAATGCCCCAGCGCACTCCACCACCTCGCGAGGCGCGAACGGGCGTGGCGGTGGTGGCAGTCGCCGTCTCCTGCACGGCCCCGTTGGGCGCCGCGGTCGCCGGCGGTGGCGTCCACGCGACGGTTGGCGTGTCGTCCACGGGCGATGTCGGTTTCGGCACGTCGCCGGTCGGCTGAGTCGGAGTGCGCTCGGTCATCTTGAGTTCCCTTCGCTATGTGCCCTGGCGCCGGCCGAGGAGGCCCGCCATCGCACCGCGACGGCCACCTCCGGAGAACTGCTTCATGAGCTTCTGAACTTCACCGAATTGCTTGATGAGTCGGTTGACATCCGTCAGCGCCGTGCCGGATCCCGACGCGATCCGCCTCCGGCGCGAGCCGTTGAGGACCGCCGGATCCCGTCGCTCACGGGGGGTCATTGAGCGGATGATGGCCTCGATCCGGGCGAGCTGCCCGCTGTCGACGGCCTCCTGGGCCTCCTTGGCCATGCCGCCCATCCCGGGGAGCATCCCCATGATCTGCCCGAGCGGGCCCATCTTCTGGACCTGCTGGAGCTGGTCGAGGAAGTCTTCGAGGGTGAACTGCGCGGTCCGGATCTTCTCTTCCATTCGCGCCGCATCCTTGGCGTCGACGACCTCCTGGGCTCGCTCGACGAGGGTGAGGATGTCGCCCATCCCGAGAATTCGCCCGGCGAGCCGGTCGGGGTGGAAGGCCTCGAGCGCGTCCGACTTCTCGCCCGTCCCGAGGAACTTCACGGGGACGCCGGTGACGGCGCTGATCGAGAGCGCGGCGCCACCGCGGGCGTCGCCGTCGATCTTCGTCAGGATCAGGCCCGTGACCGGGACCGCGGCCACGAACGCCTGGGCGACCGCGACCGCCTCCTGGCCCGTCATCGCATCGACCACGAGCAGCGTCTCGACCGGCTCCACCGCCGCGTTGACGGCGGCAATCTCCGCCATGAGGTCCTGGTCGACGGTCAGCCGCCCGGCCGTGTCGAGAATGACCGTGTCCCGCGCCTGCCGCCGGGCGGCCTCGATCCCGCCACGGGCGATGTCGACCACCGAGGTGCCGGTCGGTGCCCGGTGGACCGGGAGGTTGAGCTGCCGGCCGAGCGTCTCGAGCTGATCGGCCGCGGCCGGCCGGTACGGGTCCGCGGCGACGAGGATCGGCCGCCGGCCGAGCTTGACGATGTGCCGGGCGAGCTTTGCCGCGGACGTCGTCTTGCCCGAGCCCTGGAGGCCGACGAGGGCGACGACCGCCGGGTTGCCGGTGAGGTGGAACGTGCGGTCGCCGCCCGACAGGAGGTCGATGAGCTCCTCATGGACGATCTTCACGACCTGCTGGCCGGCCGTCAGGCTGGCAAGGATCTCGGCTCCTACCGCCCGTTCGCGGATGCGGCCGACGAAGTCCTTCACGACCTTGAAGTTGACGTCGGCCTCGAGGAGCGAGAGGCGGATCTCCCGAACCGCCGCATCGACGTCGGCCTCGCTCACGCGCCCGCGGCCGGTCAGACCGGCGAGGGTCGTCCGGAGACGCTCGCTGAGGGTGTCGAACATGCCGGGACTGGGACTCCAGTGGGGGTGTCCGGCCGCCGGGCGTTGCCCGGCCGATCGGGGTGCGCGGGTTCTGACGCACCTGGGGCCTGAGTGTAGCAGGCGGCGCCCGTCCCTCCCGCCGGGCCAAAGGTACCTCCCGACACGCCGCTATCCTGCGGTGCGTGGCATCGCCGCCCGCCGCTCCGCTCTGGCGCAATCACGACTTCGTTCGCCTGCTGGCGGCGGCGACCGTGTCGCAGATCGGGTCGTTCATCACCCGGACGGCCCTGCCGTTTGCGGCGATCCTGATCCTCGGCGCCGGGGCAGGCGAGGTCGCGATCATCCGCGGGGCCGAGATCATCGCCGGCCTGACGATCGGACTCGTTGCCGGCGCGTGGGTCGACCGGCTGCGGCGCCGACCCGTGATGATCTGGGCTGATCTCGGCCGGGCGCTGATCCTCGGCAGCATCCCGGTCGCATTCGTGGCCGGGCAGCTGACGCTGCCCCATCTCGTGATCGCCGCGTTCGGGGCAGCGGTCCTGACGACCTTCTTCGACGTCGCCGACCGCGCGTACCTGCCCACGGTCATCGGTCGCGACCGGCTCGTGGCGGGCAACTCGACGCTGACTGCGACCAGCTCCGCGGCGGAATTCGTGGGCTTCGGCGCCGGCGGCTGGCTCATCCAGGTCCTGACGGCACCGATCGCGATCGCGATCGACGCGGCGTCCTTCCTCGTGTCCGCGCTGTTCCTCGGGCGGATCCGGGCGAAGGAGCCGGCGCCGACGCCGGCGGAGGATCGGGAGCCGGTGCTCCGGGAGATCATCGAAGGGCTGCGCCTCACGCTGGGCCATCCGATCCTCCGGCCGCTCGCCCTCGCCGATGCCTCGGTTGCCGGGTTCTGGGGCGTCTTCGGGGCCGTCTACCTCGTCTTCGTCACCGAGGTCGGGTTCGAGCCCGCGGCGATCGGACTCCTGGCCGCGGTCGGCGGCCTGAGCTCCCTCGTCGGGGCCGTGCTCGCCGAGCGGGTCACCCGCCGGCTCGGCGTGGGTCGCTTCCTCATCTCGGCGATGGTCCTCGTGACGATCGGGAACGTCTGTCTCGCGCTCACGCCCGACGCGACGATGATCGGCATTGCCCTCCTGCTCGCCCAGCAGGTCCTCACGGACAGCTCACTGACCGCGTTCGATGTCGTCGCAATGTCGATTCGCCAGGTGACCGTCGACGATCGGGCGCTCGGCCGCGTCGGCGCGAGCTTTCACACGCTGGCGATGGGGTTCCTTCTCGCCGGCACACTGATCGGCGGTGTCCTCGCCGAGACGGTCGGGCTGCGCTGGGCGCTCGTCGTCGGCGGCGTCGGCGGCCTGCTCGCGATCGCGATCCTGTGGTTCTCGGCGGTCCGGCGGATGGAGGAGGTGCCCGTCGGCCTGGGCCATATGGCCGGGCCGGTGATCGCCGGCGAGGACGTGCCCCTCAGCGAGTAGGTTCGGCGAACAACGCCGCGACGAACGCGTCCGGGTCGAACGGCAGGAGGTCGCCCGCCTTCTCCCCCACCCCGACGAACCGGACCGGGACCCCGAGCGCGTCCTCGATCGCGAAGATGATCCCGCCTTTCGCAGTCGAGTCGAGCTTCGTCAGAACGATCCCGGTCAGACCAACGCGCTCGTGGAACGCGCGCGCCTGGGCCAGCCCGTTCTGGCCGGTTGTCGCGTCGAGGACGAAGAGGGTCTCCGGCGTCGTGCCCGGGAGCCGCTTGTCGACGATCCGCCGGACCTTCGCCAGCTCGTCCATGAGGTTGGACTTCGTGTGGAGCCGGCCGGCCGTGTCGGCGATGACCATGTCGGCGCCGCGGGCGACGGCTGCGTCGAGCGCGTCGAACACGACGGCGCCGGGGTCCGCGCCAGGGGCATGGGCGATGACGGGCACACCGGCGCGATCTGCCCAGATCCGGAGCTGGTCGATCGCGGCTGCGCGAAACGTGTCGGCGGCGGCGAGGATCACCGTCCGGCCTTCACCGACATAGCGGGCGGCGAGCTTGCCGATGGTCGTGGTCTTGCCGGTCCCGTTGACGCCGACGATGAGCAGGACCGCCGGGACGCCGGCTGCAGATGGGCGCGGTGACCAGGCTGCATCGCGTGGCGCGAGGAGGGCGGCCAGCTCCGCGCGGACCGCTGCCTCTGCCCCGCCCGGCTCGCGACGGCGGCGGGCCCGCTCGACGATCTCCATCGCCAGCGACGCCCCCACGTCACCCGCGATCAGTGTCTCCTCGACGTCGTCCCAGGAGGGGCCGTCCGGGCCGCTTTCGAGCACGCCGCGGAGGCGGGACATGAAGCCGCCCCGTGTCCGTTCGAGCCCCGCGTCGAGACTTCCCTCGATCTCGTTGTTCGCGAAGAGCGGCGGTAGCGCGGTTGCCTGCTCGAGCTTGCTGACCGGCGCAGGCCCAGCCTCGGCCGCGGGCGCAGGCGTTTCCTTCTTCCGCCAGAAAGCCAAGAGCCGGGACCTCCGCTCAGCCGATCGTGGCGCCCGCCGGCTCGGACGGGCGTCGCCGTTCGGCGATCGCCCGCGCTTCGTCGAGTCGGAGGCTGACGACCCGGCTCGCGGAGTCGTCGCCGACGGTCACCCCATAGAGTGCATCGGCGGCCTCGATCGTGCCCCGGTTGTGGGTGATGACGATGAACTGCGTCCGGTCGGCGAGCTTGCGGAGGGCGTCCGAGAACCGCCCGACGTTCGCCTCGTCGAGCGCGGCATCGACCTCGTCGAGGACGCAGAACGGGACGGGCCGAACCTCGAGCATCGCGAACAGCAACGCCACCGCCGTGAGCGCCCGCTCGCCGCCCGAGAGCATCGCCAGTGGCTGCGCCTTCTTGCCCGGCGGTCGAGCGACGATCTCGATACCGGTCCCGGCCAGGTCCTCCGGATCGGTCAGCGCCAGCTTCGCGTAGCCACCGCCGAAGAGCGCGTTGAACTGGCGATCGAACGCCGCTTCGAGGGCGAGGAACGTCGTGTTGAACTGGGTGGCGATCATCGCGTTCAGCTCGTCGATCAGGTCGCGGGTCCGGCCGATCGCCATTCGCAGGTCGGCCTGCTGGGTCTCGAGCGTCTCGAGGCGCACCCGCAGCTCGGCGTACTCCTCGACGGCGAAGGGATTGACGGCCCCCAGCTCGTGGTACCGGCGCCGGAGCGTCATCAGCCGGCCGGGGCCGGGCGGGTCGGCCGCCGGAGCGGCCGCGGCCCACGTGCCGGCAACGGCGTCCAGGGCGGCCTCGAGAGCGGCGGCGTCGTCGACCTCGAGATCGGGATTGGCGGTCGAGTCATCGAGCGGGTTCGCGGCGGGCTCTGCGGATTCGCCGAGGGCCCCGAGGAGGTGCCGGCGGCCGAGCTCACCGAGTCCGGCCAGCTCGACGAGGACCTGCTCCCGGAGGCCATCGAGCCCCAGGCGTGCCTCGAGATCCGCATGGTCCGCCAGCCGGAGCCGATCCTCCGCGGCACGAAGCCGATCCCGGGTCGCGGCCGACGCGCGCTCCGCGGCAGCGAGGCGCTCCCGGTCCGCGGTGTCGGCGGCACGGAGCTCGTCGAGCACCGCGCGAGTGCTCGCCTCACGACCCACGGCCGCAGCGAGGTCTGCGCGGAGCGTCGCCCGCTCGGCCTCGAGGGCGGCCCCGCGATCCCCGAGAGCGGCCGATTCCGCGTCGGACCGGCGGATCCGGTCCTCATCGATCGCGATCGACGCCTCCGCTCGCGCCCGGCGGCTCTCCGCCTCGCGCCGCGCCGCCTCGCGGATCCCATGATCGGCGGCCAGTCGATCGCGCCGGGTGCGGAGCTCCGTGACGCGCGCCTCCCAGGTGGCGAGCGCGCCGCTGTCGGGGCCCTGCGTGCTTGGGTTCGCGGGCTTGGCGCCGGCGGCTGACGGTTCTGCGGGGAGCGCGGCCCTCGCCCGGTCGGCCTCGCCCGCGAGGCGCGTCGCCTGCGCTTCGTGCCAGCCCGCCTCCCGGGCGACGGTCTCGAGGTTCCGTGCCGCCACCCGTTCGGCGTCCTCGGCGCGCCGGCGGGCGTTCGCGGCCGCGAGCTCGTTGCCGCGCCTCGCCTCGAGGCCGACCCGGGCACGGGCCGCCGCCGCCGCGGCCGATTCGGCCGCTTCGGTCAGCTCCGCGGCCGCCGTGCGCTGCCGCTCCGCCTCGGTCGTGAGTCGAGTGGCGTCGGCGCGTCGCTCGAGCGCGCTCTCCGGCTGCCCGAGGGCCACGGTCAGCGGACCGACGACCGCCGAGCCATCGCGGGGAACGGCGATCCAGCCGGCCGGCAGATCCGCCTGGAGCTCGAGGCAGGCCGCGAGGTCCGGCAGCCAGACCGCTCGGGCGAGGAGCGCGGCCGCGGCTCCGGTGGGGTCGCGCCGGATCGCTTCGCCGAGGGATCCGCCGCCGAGTGTCGTCGCGCGCTCGATCGTCGAGCGCTCTCGCACTCCCGGCCCGCCGCTCCCTCCGGTGCCGCGTGCCGCCGCGTCAACGACGAGGGTTCCCCGCTCCTCGGCGAGGCCGGCGATCGCTTCGCGCGCCACGACGTAGCCGCGGATGGCATCGGCGAGTGCCGCTTCGACCGCGGCGCGGAGTTCCGGCTCGACCGACAGGTCCTCATCGAGGCGGCGCCCGCCTCGGCGCCGCGCCGCTCGAGCGATTCCCCGGGTCTCCTCCTCGCGCATCGCGGAGTCGACCGCCTCCAGCCGCCCCTCGAGCGAGGCGAGCGTCGCACCGGCTGCGGCCGCCCGATCGAGCGCGGCCTGGTGCTCGGCCGCGGCGACCTCGGCGGCGAGCCTGCCCTCCTCGAGGGCGGTTGCGGCCGCCACCTCCGCCTCCTGCGCTTCGGCCAGTGCCTTCCGGGCGGTCGTGAGGCGACTCTCCGCCTCTGCCCGTCGGACGGAGATCTCCGCCAGGCGGGCGCGCTCCTCGGACGCCCGGCGATCCGCATCCACCGCGCGTCGCCGCGTCGCCTCGAGCTCCGACTGGCGCGCCGCCTCGGCCCGGCGCAGGGCAGCCGCGTCCTCGCCGTGGGCGCGGTCGGCGGCGCGCAGCGCACCGAGTTCGGCGAGGGCCTCGGCGAGCAGTCGCTCCGCTTCACCGAGTTGGGCATCGGCTTCGCGATCCGGCTCCGGCGTGGGCAGGGCGAGCGCGCGACGCTGGACGGCGAGGTCGGCCTCGGTCGCTGCCCGCTCGTCGATGACCCGCTGGCGGTCCCGTTCGGTTGCGGCCTGGTCGCCGACAAGGCGGGCTTCTCGAAGCTGCAGGTCGGTCAGGGTCGCGCGGGCCGCCTCGTGGGCCTCGCGCCGCTCCTGCTCGACGACGGCACGCGTGCCGAGCTCCGCCGCGATCGCCGACGCGGCCTCGTCCGCGACGACGAGTTCCGCGAGAGCCTTCTCCGTCTCCGCCGCAGCCTGCCCGCGTCGCACTGCCGACTCCGCGAGACGTGCCGCCGCGTCGTGCCAACGGGCATGCGCGGCGAGGATCAGCGCTTCGGCCAGCTCCGCGCCGGCGGTCGCGCGCGTCGTCTGCTGCTCCGCCTGGGCCGCCAGCCGCCGCGCCTGGGGTCGAAGCTCCGCGAGGATGTCCTCGGTTCGCGCGAGGTTCGCCTCGGATTCGGCGAGCTGCTCCTCGGCCTTCCGGCGACGACGCTCGTGGCGGCGCACGCCCGCGACTTCCTCGAACAGCGGCCGCCGCTCTTCTGGCCGGAGCGCGAGGGCCTGATCGACCATCCCCTGGCCGATGAACAGGAAGGCGTTGTCGGCGAGATTGGCGCCGTCGAGGAGATCGACGAGGTCGCGCAGCCTGACCCGCTGGCGGTTCAGCAGGTAGTCGTTCTCGCCCGAGCGGTAGAGCCGCCGGCCGAGCTCGAGCACCGAGTAGTCGATCGGCAATAGGCCGTCCGCGTTGTCGAGGATGAGCGTGACGTCCGCCATCCCGAGCGCCGACCGGCGCTCCGATCCGGCCCAGATGACGTCCTCCGACTTGCGCGTCCGAAGGGCGCGGCCCTGCTCGCCGAGGGCCCACCGGAGCCCGTCGGCGAGGTTGCTCTTGCCGGAGCCGTTCGGCCCGACGACCGCACTGATCCCCGGCCCGAACTCGACGACCGTGCGTTCGGCGAACGACTTGAAGCCCTGGAGCCGGAGCGCGAGGAGGCGGGCGGGGGCCGTCATGCGGGCGGCCCGTCGCCTTTCCGCACGCGGCTGCCGCGTTCCGGAGGCCGGGCGGTCGTGATCGACTCGAGCGCCTGCGCGGCGGCCGCCGTCTCCGCCTCCCGGCGCGACAGCCCTTCACCCCGACCCAGCACCTTGCCCCCGACCGTCACGTCGATCCGGAAGCGCTTCTCGTGGTCCGGACCGACCGCGTCGAGGAGCACGTACGAGGGCCGTCCGCCGGTCGTCTGCTGGGTGTGCTCCTGGAGGCGGCTCTTCGGGCTCTTCAACGTCGAGGCCGGGGCGTCGAGGGCGATCTCCGGAGCCGCGAGCTGCGCGAGCCAATCCCGCGTGGCGATCCAGCCGAGGTCGAGATAGACCGCCCCGACGACCGCCTCGAACGATGACGCGAGCAGCGACGGGCGGCGACGACCGCCCCGGGCGGACTCACCCTCGCCGAGATAGACGTGCTCCCCGAGGCCGATCCGGGCGGCCAGGCGGGCAAGTCCCGCGGCCGACACGATCGCCGCGCGTCGAGCGGACAGGATCCCCTCGTCGTCGTCGGGGTGACGGGCGTACAGGGCTTCGGTCAACGCGAGGTTCACGACAGCATCGCCGAGGAACTCCAGCCGCTCATTGTGGCCGCGCGCTGCCGCGGGGTGCTCATGGAGGTAACTGCTGTGGACGAGCGCCTGCTCGAGGAGAGCGAGGTCGTGGACAGGGAGGCCGAGGCGTTCTGCGAAGGGGCCGGCCCTGGCCACCGGAGCGCGGGATGGAGGAGCTTAGGTCGAGTGCTCGTCGATGTATTCGACGGCGTCCTGGACGGTCCGGATCTTCTCGGCGTCTTCGTCGGAGATCTCGGTCCCGAACTCCTCCTCGAGGCTCATGATCAGCTCGACGAGGTCGAGCGAATCGGCATTGAGGTCATCGACGAACGAGGCCTCGGGCTTGACCTCATCCGCGTCGACGCCGAGTTGCTCGACGACGAGCTTCTTCAGTCGGTCGTACGTGCTGGCCACTGACTCCCTCCTCGGAGTTGGTTGATGGCTGCCGCGTGGAGCCGCTGGATTCCGGTGCGATGCGCCCCAGAACCCCGTTCATGAGCCTGCGCATCGGTTCGCCGCTGTAGATCCGTGCCAGCTCGACCCACTCGGCGATCGCCACCCGGGCCGGCGTCGGGGAGTGTAGCACCTCGCCAATCGCGCCACGGAGCAAGGCCCGGTCCATGCGCGCGAGCTGGACGACGGGGTACTGGGGCGCCACCTGCCCGATCAAGGTGTCGATCTCGTCGCGATGCTGGACGGCCGCCTCGACGAGGGTCCGCGCCAGCTCGCCGGCGCCCGGGTCGCCCTCGGTCTCGGCGAGGTGTCGCTCGAGGATCGACTGCGCCGTCCGCTGCCCGAACTCGGCCTCGAACAGCGCCGCGAGCGCGAGGCGCCTACCGGTCCTCCGAGACCGGAGTCTGTCAGCCCCCGACGCCATCGACGAGGACGGTGACGCCCTCCAGCTCGAGGCCGAGGAGACGCTCGACCGAGGCCCCGACCGCGGCACGGACCTGGTCCGCGAGCGGGGCGAGCGCCTGACCTGGCCGGGCCACGATCGCGACGCGGACGGTTACCCGGCCCTCACTCACGCGCGCGCTCACCGCCGGACCGAGGAACAGCCGCCGCCACGGTGGGCCGGCCCGACCGACGTGCTGGACGCCGGGCACCTCGAACGCGGCGAACCGGGCCATCTGGGCGATGACCCCATGGCCGACAGTCAGTGGCTGGTCCGTCATGTGAGCGCCTCCGCCTCCGCCGGCTCGACGGAGGTGGCCTCCGGGGCCGCGGCGCCGCGCCCGAGCGCCTCGCCGATCAGCTCCGGAACCCGCTCCCGCGCGGAGCGCGCGGCGACCTCGATGGCGTGGCGCACCATCCGCGATCGGGCACGACCGTGGGTGATGATCACGGTCCCGCGGACCCCGAGGAGCGGCGAGCCGCCGACCACCTCGTAGTCGAACGTCGTGCGGATCCGGGCGATGGACGGCCGCATCAGGAGGTACGCCAGCTTCCCCCGCCAGGAACCCCGGAACTCGGCCCGGAAGAGGTCGAAGATGAACGTCGAGAGGCCCTCGAAGAACTTGATCACGACGTTGCCGAGCACGGCATCGCAGACGACGACGTTGGCATTGGGGTGAACGAGGTCCTTGCCCTCGATGTTGCCGACGAAGTCGAGGTCGGTCGCGTCCAGCAGCTCCGTTGCGCGCTGGATCCGGGCGTCGCCCTTGCCCTTCTCCTCGCCGATCGACAGGAGAGCCACCTTTGGGCGCTGAACGCCGAGGACGCGCTCGGCGAAGATCGCGCCCATCTGGGCGTACTGGACGAGGTTCTCCGGGGTCGAGTCGGGATTGGCCCCGATGTCGAGGAGGACCATGTGACCGGACTCGGTGATCATCTGGACCGCAAGCGCCGGGCGGTCCACCCCGGGCAGGCGGCCCAGGCGCAGGACGGCCGCCGCCATGCCGGCTCCGGTGTGACCTGCGGTCACGACCGCGTCGGCCTCGTGGCGCTTCACGAGGTTCATCGCAACGAGGATCGAGGCGTCCTTCTTCTCGCGCAGGGCGAGGGCCGGGTGCTCGTCCATGCCGACGACCTGCGAGGCGTGGACGATCGACACGTTGCCGGGCAGGGTTCCCGTGAGCTTGCCGACCGCGGCCTCGTCGCCGACGAGGACGAGCGTGTCGGCGGGATTGGCGGCGGCGAATGCGAGGGCCCCGGCGACGAGCTCGGACGGTCCGTGGTCGCCGCCCATCGCGTCGACGGCGATGCGAACGCCGCTCATGGCGTCAGGAGGCGGCTTCGTCGCCCGCGGGCTTCAGCTCGATGGCCTGCCGGCCGTCGTAGTAGCCGCAGTTGGGGCAGGCGTAGTACGGCCGCTTCATCTCGTGGCAGTGCGGGCACTCCCCGAGCCTCGGCAGGCTGATCGCGAGGTGGGATCGCCGCTCGCCCTGTCGGGCGTGGGAGACCCGTCGCTTCGGCACACCCATGGTGCGTGATACTCCTTGGGATCTGTCTGTTCATCGGGCGGCCGGGAGGGTGACGCGCCGGGGCCCGGCATGTCGCGGCGGGCCGAGGCGGGAGTTTACTCGGTCTCGCGCTGGCCGTCGACCCGGAACGCCCGGAGAACGGCGAGGCGCGGATCGACCTCTTCCTCGTCGTGGACGTGGGTGCCTGAGCTCAGCCGCTCGCCGCAGGTCGCGCAGAGGCCCGGGCAGTCGGGAGCGCACAGGGGAGCGATCGGCTCGGCGAGGAGGATCGCCTCGCGCACGACCGGCCCGAGCTCCAGCTCGTGGTGGTCATTGATCCGGACCGCGTCGGGTTCGTAGCCCGGATCGAGGGGTTGGCCCGTCTTGAGGTCGAGGCTCGGCAGCGCCTCCTCTCGAATGTGGAGCTCGATCGGGACCTCGATCTCGCGCAGGCACCGGCTGCACTCCGTCTGGAGGCTCGTCGACAGGTCCGCGGTGACGACCAGGCCCCGATTGGTTCGGGAGAGTCGGACTGCGCCTTCGAGCGGGTCGGCCTGCCGCACGTCGTCGCCGAGATCGAGGGTCGCCCCGGCGACCTGGTAGTCACGAGTGGAGCCGAGCGGCTCGGTGAGGAGGGTCGCGACGTGCCAGGTGAGCGGGTCCGGGACAGCCCGCGGGGTCACGACCGGGCCGGCTGGGAGGCCCCTTCGACCTCGTCGCGATCCCTGGCCATCACGGGCACGGCGCCGTTCTCTTCGCCCGGCTCGTCCTCGACCTGGAGAGTTGCCCTCCGCTCGTCGAGGAGCGCGATGCCCTTCTTGATGCTCTGGAGGGTCTTCACCACGTCGCCCTCGAGGCCGACCAGGACCGAGACCGCGTACTCGTCTGCGCCACGCCGGACCTCGCTGGCATCGTCCTCTGCCTTGGCGAGGATCCGCCGGCTCTCCTCCTCGGCGCTGTGGGTGAGGCCGCGCTCGTCGATGAGAAACGCTGCCTGCTCCTGGGCCTTGGCGATGATCCGGTCCGCCTCCTCCTGGGCCTTGTCCATGATCCGCTCGCCCTCGGAGTTGATCCGCTTGGCAGCCCGGACCTCCTCCGGCACGGCCACGCGAAGCTCGTCGATCAGGCTGAGCGCGTAGTTCTGGTCGAGGACGACGTTGTTCGTGAGCGGCAGCTTCTTGCCGTTCGCGATGAGCGAATCGAGCCGCTCGACGAGGAAGATGATGTCGATCGGAGGGCCCTCCAAGGCGATCCGTTCGGACGGACGAGCCGGATTATCTCACGCTCCGCGCGTGGGTTCGTGGCGAGGCGGTGGCCTTTTGACACGGGCGCATGTCAATGCCCGCTGTCCCGCCCGTGCAGCCGCGTCAGCGGTCGCCCCGCGCAGCGTTCTCCGCGAGCCGAACCTTGATGATCCTCTTGACGAGCGCTACGGGGATCGGCTTGTCGGCAGGGAACTGGATCGTTCCCTTGCCGGCCAGGTAGGGCTTCAGCTCCTCCCCGCCGGCCTCGATGACCGCGTCGCTCGCGGGGAAGAGGCTGTAGTGGTTCTTGAAGGCCGCGTACGACACCAGGAACTGACCATGCGTCTTGAACGCCGGCATCAGGTACGAGATCACCTCCGTCGCGTCTGGGGCGGCAGCCCTGATCGTCCGCCGAAGCTCCGCCATGACCGCGCGCCGCTCTTCGGGCAGCCCCGCGAGGTAGTCGTCGACAGACGCTGGTTTAGCCATGCCGTTCTCCTCCCAGCTTCTCCCACACCGACACGTGTGTCTCGTTCTCGCTCGTGAACGGCTCCCGCTCCCAGCCCGCCCAACGCTCGCGCAGAGACATGCCGGCAAGCTGCGCCATGAGGTCCAGCTCCGACGGCCACACGTACCTGAACGGCGCCGAGAAGCGCTCGAGCTTTCCGTCGACGGTCTCGAAGTGGTGAGACGTCAGGCCCTGGTTTCGGACGTCGTACTCGTCGATGCCCCAGCGTGACTCGCTGACATGGAAGGCGTGGAACGTCTCGCCCGGCGGAAGGTGCCGGAGTCCGGGGACACCTACCTCGACGACGAAGCACCCACCGTCCTCGAGATGCGCCGCAACGTTGCGAAAGCACGCGACCTGGGCCGCCTGCGTCGTGAGGTTCATGATCGTGTTGAAGACGAGGTACGCCACGGAGAACGACCCGTCCACCCTTGTCGTTGCCATGTCGCCGATCGTGACACCGACGACTTCGCCGCCCGGCTTGGCGCGAAGCCTCGCCACCATCGCGTTCGACAGCTCGATCCCATGCACCGGGACTCCCCGCTGGGCGAGCGGTAAGGCGATACGGCCGGTGCCGATCCCGAGCTCGAGGGCGCGGCCCTTGCCGGCCAGCCCCACCAGGAAGTCGACGACCGGCTCGACGACCTTCGGATCGAACATGTCCGCCGATGACTCGTCATACCGAGCGGCGATCGGTTCGTCGAAGTAGCCGTCATTGTGCACCGGCGGGAGTCTACGTCACCGTGCCGCGCGGGCGACAGGACCGACGCCTCCGAAAAGCGTGGGCAATGTCACACGGTGGGTGCGGTCGGAGTGCGGACCTGTCGGTTCTAGTGCAATACTCGGCCATGCCCGTCCGCACGGTCATCGAACGCGGGCCCAAGGAGAAGCGGTCGGTGGCCTTCGGCATCGACTGGCCAGGATGGAGTCGGGGCGCGAAGAGCGCCGAGCTCGCCCTGGAGATCCTTGAGTCCTATCGCGAGCGCTACATGCCGGTCGCGGGTCTCGCCGGGATGGCTCGCGAGTTCGACGCTGCCGGGCCACTCGAGATCGTGGAGGACAGGATCGGCACAGGTTCGACCGACTTCTGGGGGATCTCCTTCTCACCCTCTGCGACCGAGCAGGGGCCGATGGGCGAGGCGGAGTTCGAGCGCGGGATCACACTATTGCGGGCCTGCTGGGCGTTCTTCGACGGCGTTGCGGCACGGGTCTCGCCGGAGATGCGCAAGGGCCCGCGCGGGGGTGGACGCGATCGCGACCGGATCATCCGCCACACGATCCGCACCGAAAGCGAGGACTTCGCGAAGCAGGTCGGGCTGCGGATCCCGGAGGGTGCCGCGCTTACCACCGATGGACTGCGGCAGCATCGGGAGAACTACGTCGCGGCGATGCGCGCGTACAACGCGGGGGAGATCAAGCGGCGCATGCGGTCGTGGACGCTCCCATTCCTCATTCGACACTCTGCCTTCCACACACTCGACCATGCGTGGGAGATGGAGGATAAGGACCTCTCCGCCCAGGACGAGGCCTGACCCGCGACCCGTCGGTCTGTCACCCGACGTGCCCGACGGCAGGCCTCGCCTGCCTATCTGGCCCCGCGAATGCCGTGGAGCGCCGCAACGGCGAGGATGGCGAACGCGCACACCAGCAGAGCCCCGACTAGCGACGGTCCGAGACTCTCAACTGGCGCGCGGGCCAGAGCCATGTCTGCTGGCGGCATCCCCGCGAGCCTCACCATCTCGGGCAGCGTGGTCCTCGGCAGGTCGTGGTTGACCGGTAGATCGCCCGAGATCCATGAGGCGGCGTTGTAGCGCGTGATGCCGTCCGGCGCGAGCGCGCCGAGCGAGAGAGCGATCACGTTCCCCTCCCAGCCCGGGATCGGCGAGCACGGCGCGATCTTCGTCCCGTCGCTTGCCTCCAGGAGTGGCCAGCCCGGGTAGAGGGAGTCGAAGCGCCGGATATCTCCAACACTGGCCGGTCCGCGTAGCACGTGGTCGATCTGCAGGCGGAAGTCGTAGAGCTGGGCACCGACGTTCTCGATGACCCTCCCGACGACCACCTCGCGGGCCGATCGGGCGGCGTCTGTCGCGGGCGGGATCACGAAATGGGGGCACTCCGCCTTCGCGACACTGGCCACGCCGAGCGTTCCCAGGCAAGCAAGGAGCGAGGCCACAACGCCCATGGCGGTTCGGCGCATCAGTGTCACCCTTTTCGACGCGGGCTGACGTGTCGGCGCATATCAATGTACCGGTAACCCTGGTGCCTGGGGACGGGGACATTGATCTCCCACAGCGCGCGCCAAGGTCACCCGCTGCGAGCGCCTGGGTGGTGAGCCCGCCCGTCTCCTAGAAGGCTGCCGCCACGGTAGTAGATGACCTCGACCAGCGGGCCGTATCGTGCCCGGAGTGTCTCGCACATTTCCTCGGTCGGTCGCTCCGAGCCGAAGACCAGAGTTCCCCGCGCCTCGTCCGCGTCGAGCAACGTCAGCCGCCACTCCTCAACGTCCAGCTCTACTTTGGCGGACTCCATCAGCCGCTCGAGTTGCGCGAGGTCGTCCCCGTGGACAGGAGTCGGAAGCCGCTGGACCGGGGCACAGGCTGCCGGCACCGACGCAGGGCCGCAAGCCGTCAGTGTGAGTGCGACGGCGACGACCACCTGGCCATACCGATGCATCGCCGGAGTGTAGAACTCGCCGTGGTGGCACAGCGTGCTCGAATGTCAGTCGGTCGGGTCGGGCTCGCGGTTACCTGTGGCTCGGCGTTCAATATCGGGCAGGAGAGCGCGCAGTGCCTCGGCCTGCTCGCCGGCCGTGGTGACCTGGCCTCGCGCAGTGGTTAGTGCCTGCACCCATCGGTCGAGCGGCAGCCAGCCGCCATCCGGTCCCGCAATGAAGATCCCCCACTCGCTCCGATCGCGTACCAGCTGCACAGCAATTGGCCGAGCTAGCTCTACCACCTGATCACCGAAGTGGTCGGGGTCGTAGTGGTCCGAGAGAACCACGAAGCCCTGTTCAACGAGCCAGTTCCGGAGGTCTGCCATCACGGCGTCGTCGGGCGTCCACGTCACGGAGGCAGCGTAGCGACTGCGGCGTCAGTCAGCATGCGGGAATGTCCCCTGATGAGGCCGGTGTTCCTTCACGCGCATGGGGGCCTCGGCCGCGGCTAGTGCGCTGCTCTGCCCCGCAGCATGCGACCGGCACGCAGCAGCACCAGGACTCCGGTCAGCGCCGTGAAATAGAGGGCCGCAGTCCAGGTGGTATCGACGCCTGGCAACGGCGGCTGAGGGGTCCCGCCCGCGACCGTATCGGTCGCGGGCATGCCGGAGCCGATGCAGAGGAACAGCTCGCCGGCGTCCGCCTCATGACGGCCCGCGAAGGCGCCGTTGCCATCGGCGTCGGCCCACACGAACTGGCCTGCCTTTGCGTCCCTGAAGAGGGTGACCCCATACGGGCCGTCGATAGGTTCTCCTTCAACCTGGGCGAGAACGACGGCGAGCGCATAGTCCGCCTGTAGGACATGGCCATAGACGTCGAGACTGTTGGCTCCCTCTGCCGAGGCTGCTCGGGTCGCACAGTCGGCCCCCCAGTCCCCTGCGGTCGAGTTGGCCTCGGTACGTGGGCGGTGTCCGCTCACGAGGGCCGGCTCAACCCCGCTCTCGGGCCAAAAGCCGTGGTCCGCTGCCACGGGGCTGACCGGCAGCGCTAGCAGGGCCGCGGCTGCGATGACCGAGCGGAGCTTGAGCACATGGTTACCCCGTGAACGCGTCATCCTGAGACGGTACACGGCGAGATGCGGTGACGCCCTCGTCAGCGAGTGTGCGCCAATGTCGTCTGACGTTAGTCGTAGACCGGCATCCGCTCGCCCTCGACGTGCAGGTCGGCAACGAGTACTGGCGTGATGGTGATTGGGGCCGACGTGTTCATTGTGTTAGCTGTCGTCGTCTTCGAAATCCGGCCAGGCCGCGATGTCGACGCCGTGGTTCTCGGGCGAAGCGAGCGTCCACCAGTGGGGCGCGTGTGTTTCATCGGCTAGGCGTCCGCCCGCTGCGAGCGCCGCCGCGACTCTTGCCTCCGCCTGATCCGCGGGCACGCTGACGTCTACGTGCGTACGGCCGCGGCCCGGCTTGGGAGGACGCAGGCGTTGGAACGAGATGTGTGGATTGCGTCTGTGTCGATCGACTACGTCCTCATCCGCGCCGAGGCTCTTGTACCCGAGTGCGGCGGCCCAGAAAGGACCAACATCGCTGCCCGCATCCTGCGCCACGGCGATGCCTATTACCTGGACCTGAGAGGGGTCTGGCTCGACCTGCAACCTCCGGGCAGCGACCGAGATCCGGCGGGCAAGCTCAACATCGCGCTCGCTCAACGCCCCGTACTCTCCGGAGGCGGTGCGGACAGTCACTCCCTCCGGCCGCAGGTCAACGTCGGGGAAGTGGCCGACGGCCTCGGCAACCTCGGCGATTGCCGCCACTAACCTGGCGCCTTCCTCGAAGGACGTGACGCGGAAGTAGGCGTGGGCGCCCGAGAACAGCACCCGCCAGTCCTCTACGCCGTCAGCTTCGTGGAAGGCTCGAGCCGTCGTTCTCTTCTCGTTCATCCAGGGAACCATAGACTCACATCGTGACTAACGCACACTCTTGTCGC
>Ga0136633_1000456_pt1 | contig 31289 bp, 28 predicted proteins | sample AntDrymeUQ832206_2_FD_105494 | JGI IMG/M metagenome (GOLD analysis project Ga0136633, IMG submission 105494) | Polar desert sand microbial communities from Dry Valleys, Antarctica - metaG UQ83 (22.06) | ecosystem: Environmental > Terrestrial > Soil > Desert | place: Antarctica: Dry Valley... | reverse complement strand
GGCGCAGCCGGTCGCCACGACGTTGCAGTCGGGTGCGGCAAACTTCCAGCAGGATCAGCTGGTGGGCAGTTTCGGCGTCGAGCAGTTCCTGCCGTCGGGCGGCTCGTACGTACTGGGGTATCAGGCGTCGAGGGCCAAGAACAACAACCGGTTCGCGACCCTCAACCCCAATACGCAGGGCAACCTGACGTTCTCGTTCGACCAGCCGCTCCTGCGGAACCGGGGGGTCGACAGCACGCGCCTGAACATCCAGATCAGCAAGAACAACATGGCGATCAGCGATCTCGACCTGCGCAACACGGTCGTGACCACCGCCCGCAACGTCAAGAACGCCTACTGGGACCTGGCGGTTGCCCTGTCCAACCTCGCCGTGCAGCAGCAGACCCTGGAATTGGCGCGGCAGACGCTCGGCGACAACCGCAAGCGCGTCGAGGTCGGCACGATGGCGCCAATCGACATCGTCCAGGCCGAAGCCGAAGTCGCCTCCAACGAAGAGAACGTGATCATCGCGGAACAGACCATGGCCCAGGCCCAGGACCGTCTGCGGGCACTGATTCTCGATCCCGGGGCACCGGACTTCTGGAACACCACGTTCGAGCCTGCCGACACGCCGGCGCTTGCCGCCAACCCTGTCGATGTCGATGCCGCGGTCGCCAACGCCGTCCAGAATCGTCTCGACCTGCAGCAGACGCGCAAGCAACTCGAGAGCAACGACACACGGATCAAGTTCCTGCAGAACCAGGTGCTGCCGGCCATCGGCGTGAGCGTCGACTATGGGCTCGCTGGCCTGGGTGGCACGGTCATCAGCGCCCCGAGCGGCGGCATCGACCCCGGCACGCCGGCGACCACGAGCCAGATCGCCTACTCCGAAGTGCTTCGCGACGTCTTCGGGTTCAGCTTCCCGACATGGACCGCCGCGGTCAACGTCAGCTATCCGCTCGGCCGCAATCCCAACCGCGTCAACCTGGAGCGGGCCAGGCTCCAGAACGAGCAGTCGCAGCTGCAGCTCCGCGATCTGGAGCGTCAGGTCGTGCAGCAGGTCCGCGACCTGGCGCGGCAGGTCAACACCAACCTCCGTCGGGTCTCGACCACGCGCGTGGCACGGACGCTGGCCGAGCGCCGACTCGAAGCGGAACAGAAGAAGTTCGGCGTCGGCCTCTCCACCACGTTCAACGTGCTGCAGGCGCAGCGCGACCTCGCCGCGGCCCGCAACAACGAGCAGCGCGCCATCCTCGATTTCGAGAAATCGCGCGTCGACTTCGATGCCGCGCAGGAAGCGTCGATCTCGACGGGCTCCGGGATCACGGTGCTGAGCACCGGCACCGGCGGAGCGGGGACCAACACCTCGACTCTGGGGGCCGGCGGACAGCAGGTGGGCAGCGCCCAGGGCACGCAGCAGCAACAGCAGCAGCAGCGGTAACGTCGCTGCCCCGGCTGGCGCGTGGCCCCAAAGGGCCGGCGGGACTGACGTCCGCGCCGGCCCTTTGGCGTGCGCACGACATTTCCCGTGCCGGGCGGCCGCATTTGGTTATGCTGTGCCGGTGCCGTCGGTCTCGGTGATCGTCATCACGAACAATGCCGCTGCGCACATCGAACGGGCCTTGCGCTCGGTGGCGTGGGCGGATGAGCGCATCGTCGTCGATGCCGGCAGCACCGATGCCACGGTCGCTCTGGCGGAGCCGTTGGCGACCAGGGTCGAAACCCGACCCTGGCCCGGGTACGGCGCGCAGAAGAACTACGCCGCCTCGCTCGCACGGCATGACTGGGTGCTGTCGCTCGATGCCGACGAGGCGATCACCGCGGCGCTGCAGGCCGACATCCAGTCCTTGCCGACCAGGCCGGACGCCGCGGCATTCCGCATGCCCCGCGTCACCTGGTACCTCGGTCGCTGGATTCGCAGCACCGACTGGTATCCCGACAAGGCGATGCGGCTGTATGACCGGCAGCGGGCTCATTGGGACGACCGACCGGTCCACGAGTCACTGATCGTGGCTGGCGGCATCGACCAACTCGCCGGGGAGATCGAACATCGCCCCTACGCCGACATCGCCGAGCACCTCACGCGCATGAACCACTACACGACACTGGCAGCTGCCGAGATGGACCGGCAGGGCCGTCCCGCGCGTGCCTGGCACGTCGTGGTCCACCCGGTGGCGGCCTTCCTGCGCAACTACGTCGCGCGACGCGGGTACCGGGATGGCGTCCCTGGCCTGATCGTCTCGCTGCTCGGTGGCGTCTATGTCCTGCAGAAGTACGTGAAGCTCTGGGAGCGGCGACGACCGGCGCCGTGAGCGCCTCCGCACGATGACCATCCGCACCATCCACATCGATACGGCGCGCACCTGGCGTGGCGGCCAGAACCAGGCGCTGCTCACGGTCAAGGGCCTGCGCGCCCTCGGCCACCCCACCATGCTGGTCGCCCACCCGGATGGCGAGTTGCGCCGACGCGCGCCTCCAGGGCTCGACCTCGTCCCGCTGGCGCCCCGATTCGAGGTCGACTTCCACGCGGCCTGGAAGCTGGCCCGCATCATCCGGGCCTATCAGCCACGCCTCCTCCACGCGCACGACCCGCACGGGGTCGCCCTCGCGGCGCTCGCACTGGGGTTCCGGATGCCGTCGCCGCGCCCGCTGCTGGTGGCATCGCGGCGCGTCGACTTCCGTCTGGCCGGCAACGCCCTGTCGCGCGCCAAGTACCGGCAGGTGGACTGCTTCATCTGTGCCTCGGCCGCAATCGGACGCATCCTCGGCACCGACGCGATCGACCCCGGAAAAATCGTGACGGTCCACGAGGGCGTCGACCTCGAGCACGTGGCCGATGCGGACCCCGTGTCGATACACGAGACGTTCTGGTTGCCGCACGGCGCGCCGGTGGTGCTCAACGTCGCTGCCCTGGTGCCGCACAAGGGACAGCGCCACCTGATCGACGCCTTTGCCGCCGTCGTGCGAGCCGTGCCGGACGCCCGCCTGGTGATCCTGGGTCAGGGCGAGCTGCAGGAGTCGCTGACCAGGCAGGTACACCAGCTGGGGCTCGACAAGCACGTGTTCCTGCCGGGATTCCGCACCGACGTACTTTCGTTGATGAAGACTGCCGACATCGTCGTGATGAGTTCGGTGATGGAGGGGCTCGGAACGTCGCTGCTCGATGCGATGGCCTGTGCGCGGCCGATCGTGGCCACCGACACCGGCGGCATCCCGGAAGTCGTCCTCCACGAGGAGACAGGACTGCTCGTGCCACCGCGCGATGGCGAGGCGCTCGGGGACGCGTTGATCGCGCTGCTGCAGGACGAGCCCATGGCCCGGCAGTACGCGGCCGCCGGGTACGAGCGCGTGCGCCATCGCTTCAGCGTGGCGCGCATGGTCGACGCGACGGTCGCGGTGTACGAGGGGCTGCTGACGGAAGGGTAGGGGCAAGACATGCCCGAGCTGCCGGATCTCTCGCTCTACGTGCACGCCATCCGCGCGCGATGCCTCGGCCAGCCACTGCTCGGCGTACGCATCGCCAACCCGTTCCTGCTGCGGTCGGTGGCGCCGCCACTGGACGCCTTCGCAGGGCACACGCTGCAGGACGTCGGCCTGCTCGGCAAGCGGCTGGTGTTTGGTTTTCCGGCCGAGCAGTTCCTGGTGCTGCACCTGATGATCGCGGGCCGTCTGCATTGGAAGCCCGCTGGGGCCAGGCTCCCGGGAAAGATCGGCCTGGCCGCGTTCGACTTCGCCGGCGGCAGCCTGACGCTGACCGAAGCCGGCTCGCGGCGCAGGGCCGCGCTGCACGCGGTCAGCGGCCACGCCGCACTCGCGGCCATGGACCGGGGCGGCATCGACGTCCTGCACGCCGACCGCGCTACGTTCGCGGCGGCGTTGAGCGCCGAGCGTCACACGCTCAAACGTGCGCTGACCGACCCGCGGCTGTTCAGCGGTATCGGCAACGCGTACTCGGACGAAATCCTGCACGCCGCGCGGCTGTCGCCGATGCGTCAGACGCACCAACTGGGCCAGGACGAGATCACCGGACTCCACACAGCGACGCAGGAGACACTGCGCCTGTGGATCGACCGGTTGCGCGCCAGGGCCGGCGACCACTTCCCGGAGAAGGTGTCGGCATTTGTCGACGGCATGGCGGCGCACGGCCGGTACGGGCAGCCCTGCCCCCGGTGCGGCACCTCCATCCAGCGGTTGGTGTACGCGCAGAACGAGGCCAACTACTGCCCCACGTGCCAGACCGGCGGCAAGCTCCTCGCGGATCGGGCGCTCTCGCGCCTGCTACGCGACGACTGGCCGAAATCGCCGGAGGATCTGGACGACTACAAAGCCGCCAGAAAGGACTAGCGCTCCTGCCTCCGCGCCGGCCTCCGCGGTTTGCAGAACGCCTGCAACGGGCACTGGGTGTTGCCAATCCGCTTCTCCCACCCGCACGCGCCCATCATGCTCATGTGGCAGAGCGAGAAGTCGTAGCGCACGGGGTCCTCGGGATCGATGCGGCGCAACGTCGCGGTGATGTCGGCCGCCATCGCCCAGCCGGGGCTGGTGTAGCGGGTGAGTCGCAGGCATCGACCGACGCGAATGGTGTGGGTGTCGAGCGGGATGACCAGCCGCGATCGCGATACGCCCGTCCAGCCGCCCGGATCCACGGCGTCCTGCCGCACCATCCAGCGCGCGAACAGATTCAGGCGCTTGCAGGCGCTGCCCAGCGAAGGACGCGGGAAGAAGTACTGCACGCCCAGGCGACCGCGCGCGATCCCGCCGTAGGCCTCGCGCACGTCCACGGCACACGCCGCCGCGCAGAATGCCTCGAAGCCCGGCGCGACGTCGGCACTCGAGGGGTCGTCGCCGGCCAGGAACGCGCCTTCAAGCGATCCGTGCCTGGCGCGCAGTTCGCGAAGCACCACGAGCAGCGCCACCAGGTCGTCGCCCCTGGTCCACCGGTGGACGACGTGGGCGAGGGCCTCCCGCGCACGACCGACATCGAGCGCCTCGAGAAACGCGGCCGGGTGCGGGCCGAGCAGCGCCAGCACGCGCTCGATGCTCGCGAGCACGCTGGCCAGCCGTCCGAAGGCGAGGCCGGCCGCAATGGCCGCCACGACCTCCCGGTCTCGCGGATCATCGTAGCGCCACACGAACTGCACCGGGTCGGCGGCCGAGTCCGGCACGTTGTACATGTCGTGCAGGCGGTCCAACCCGGTGCGAAAGGCAGCCAGGCTGGTGGACGTCAGGCGAAGCGGCGGCGCCGACCGCCGTGCGGGGGCCATGCCGCTCAGAAGGTCGTGAACGGCACGCCGGCCGCGCACTGCGGGCAGGTGGTCGAGGTGAAGATGTCGCGCGCGTCGTACTCGAGCAGGGCCACGTTGGGCACGTCGAGGGTCACGACCGCGGCCATCCGGTCGTAGATCTGCACCGTGCCGATCACCTCGCCCCCGGCCTTGCCCACCAACTCCGCGCACAGGCTCAGCGTCTTGCCCGTGTTCCGCACGTCGTCGGCCAGCAGCACCTTCTTGCCAGCGAGCACAGTGCGGTAGGTCGACCGGAGCCGCCGGCCCTCCTCTGCGTCGTAGTGCACGGGCGCGAACACGCAGTGCGCATGGTCCAGGCTGCGGCGTCCGTCGAGCAACCCGGCCAGCGTGTGCGCCAGCAGCGCGCCGCCAGTGGTCGGCCCGACCACCGCCTGCACCTGCGTCGAGAGGTCGTACGGCAGGACGTCGAGCAGGTCCTGGGCAAGCTGCCAGACCGTCGCCGGCTGGCAGAACAGCATGTGCGGGTTCAGGTACGTGCGCCCGTGGTAGCCGTTGCCGAAGTCGAAGTGGCCCTCGAGCAGGACGCTGGCGCTTTGCAGGATGCGCTGCGCGCGCCTGCGGACGTCCTCGATGCGGTGTGTCATGAGTACAGTCTCCCTGAGACGGCGGTCACTGGACCGGCGCCGATGGCCACGCCGCGAGGCCGTCCACGGCAGCGTTGCGATAGACGAGGCGACCGCCGACGATGGTGGCGGCGACGCCACCACGGAGGGTCCAGCCCTCGAAGGGCATGTTCTTCGAGAGCGACTTCTGCGTCGCGGCCCGGACCGTCACGGGCAGATCCGGCGCGAGCACCGAGATGTCGGCTGGGGCACCCTGGTGCAGAGCGCCGCCGACGACCTTCAGGATCCGGGCCGGGTTGACCGACAGCAACTCCACCAGGCGCGTCAAATCGATGTGGCCGGCGTGGAGCAGGCGATCGAAGGTGAGCGAGACGGCGGTCTCGAGGCCAGTGATGCCAAACGGTGCCTGATCGTAGGACAGCGCCTTCTCGTCGGCGTGATGCGGCGCGTGGTCAGTGGCGATGGCGTCGACGCTGCCATCGGCAAGACCTTCGATCAGCGCCTGGACGTCGGCCTGCGGTCGCAGCGGCGGGTTCATCTTGGTGTTGGTGTCGTAGCCGCGCAACGCCTCGTCGGTGAGCACGAAATGGTGCGGCGCGACCTCGCAGGTCACGGCGATGCCGCGCGCCTTGCCGGCGCGGACCGCACGCAGCGAGCCCGCCGTACTCAGGTGGGCGACATGGAAGGACGTCGCGGTCAGGCCGGCGAGCGTGATGTCGCGCTCGATCCACAGCTCCTCGGCCTGGCCGGGAATGCCGCGGAGCCCGAGTTCGGTGGCGACGGCACCTTCGTGCACGACGCCCTCGCCCTTGAGCGACGGGTCTTCGCAGTGATCGATGACCAGCACGTCGAGCATGCCGGCGTACTCCAGCACCCGGCGCATCAGCAGGGCCGTCGAGATCGGGTGGCCATCGTCGGACACAGCGACACAGCCGGCGGCCTTGAGTTCGCCGATCTCGGCCATCTGCCCGCCCTTGGAGCCGACCGACGCGGCGCCGATCGGGTAGACCCGCGCCAGCCCCGCTTCCTGCGCCTTGTCGAGGATGTAGCGGGTCACCGCCGCGCTGTCGTTGATGGGCGAGGTGTTGGGCATGCAGGCCACCGCCGTGAATCCGCCCGCGACGGCCGCGGCAACGCCACTGGCGACAGTCTCCTTGTGCTCCTGCCCGGGCTCGCGCAAGTGGACGTGCATGTCGATCAGGCCTGGCGTCACCACGCAGCTGGCCGGCACGTCGAGGATGGGCGTGCCCTCGGGCACCGGCAGGTCGACGCCGATGCGGGCAATGACGCCGTCGCGCACCTCGATGTCGAAGATGCCGTCACGGCCGTTGGCGGGGTCCACCACCCTGCCGTTCTTGAGGATGTAGGTCATGGGTTGCGTCATTCCTCGGTCCCTCCACCGAGCAGATACAGCACGGCCATCCTGACGGCGACGCCGTTGGCCACCTGCTCGAGGATGACGGCCCGCGGGCCGTCGGCGACCTCGGAGGCGATCTCCACGCCGCGGTTCATCGGGCCCGGGTGCATGACGATGGCGTCGGGGCGGGCCAGCGCCATGCGCGCAGGGGTCAGACCGAACAGCGTGAAGTACTCCCGCAGCGACGGGAAAAAGTTGTTCTGCATCCGCTCCAGCTGGATGCGCAGCATCATCACCACGTCGGCGCCGTCGAGGGCCTCCTCGATCGTGCGGCACGCGACCGCGCCAAGGGCCTCGATGCCCACCGGCACGAGCGGCCGGGGCGCCGCAACGCGCACCGTCGCGCCCATCTTCCGCAGCAGCAGCAGGTTCGATCGCAACACGCGGCTGTGCAGCAGGTCGCCGACGATCGCCACCTGCAGACCCTCGAGACTGCCCTTGTGCTGGCGCATCGTATAGGCATCGAGCAGGGCCTGCGTGGGGTGCTCGTGCAGGCCGTCCCCGGCGTTGACGATGCGTGCGCGGCAGTGCCTCGCCAGCTGGTGACAGGCGCCCGAAGACGCGTGCCGCACGACCAGCATGTCGGGCGCCATCGCTTCGATGTTGCTCACCGTGTCGAGCAAGGTCTCCCCCTTGACCACACTCGAGGTCGAGACGGCCAGGCTCAGCGTGTCGGCGCTGAGTCGCTTCTCGGCGATCTCGAACGACGTGCGGGTGCGGGTGCTCGGCTCGAAGAACAGGTTGACGATGGTCCGGCCACGCAGCGCCGGCACCTTCTTGATCGCCCGCTCGCCGACTTCCCGCATCGCGTGCGCGGTGTCGAGGATCAGCGTGATCTCGTCGGTCGCGAGGTCACTGATGCCGAGCAGATGGCGCCCGCGCAGGGCGGTGACCGGCGCCGGCGCGCTCATGCGCCCTCCTCCAGCATGACTTCGTCACGGCCGTCGATCTCGGTGAGGCGGACCTGGACGCTCTGCTCGTGGGAGGTGGGGAGATTCTTGCCGACGTAGTCGGCCTTGATCGGCAGCTCGCGGTGGCCACGATCGACGAGCACGACCAGCTGGATGCTCTTCGGCCGGCCGTAGTCGATGATCGCGTCGAGCGCGGCACGAATGGTGCGGCCCGTGTAGAGGACGTCGTCGACGAGCAGGATGCGACGCCCCTCGACGGAGAACGGGATGTCGGTGCTGCGAACCACCGGCTGCGGTCCCACCGGGTGACGCATGTAGTCGTCCCGGTAGAGCGTGATATCGAGTGATCCGACCGGCATCGTCACGCCACCCGCCTGGTGCAGGACGGCGGCGATGCGCTCGGCGATGACGACGCCGCGGGTCCGAATGCCCACCAGAGCGACGTCGGAGAGCTCCCGGTTACGCTCGAGGATTTCGTGGGCGATTCGGGCCAGGGTGCGTTCGATGCGGGAGGCGTCCATCACCTGGGGCATGGCACTCTCACAGGCACGGCACGGGGCGGCACCGCACTCGCGGCACAGACGACCGACACGCTGGCAGGGACGCCCGCGCGGAGTCGCGGGCACTGGAGTTGGGGCATGGTCGACCTCTTTGCGGACTCACCGGACCGCGATTAAAGAGCCGGACAAGAATACAGGAACTGAAATTCAGAATTTGAAATTTAGAGTGACGCGGGACAACAGCGTTGGATGCCAGGAGGCCAACCGCAATCAGAAGCGCCTCGGACCGTGGACTTCACAGCGCCGCAACGCCAAGCAGGGCGGGCAGGCCATGCGTCGCTGAAAACCGCGCCGCACAATTGCGCCGCCCGGTCACTGCGAACGGTGGCGTTGCCGCGCTGCAATGCCCGAGGCCCCGCGCGCCCTCGCGGAGCCCGCCGAGCCCCGCCCCGCGCTGCATTCTGCATTCCCAATTGCCAATTTTCTTACTGGTAGCCCGCCCAAGGCGTGATCGTCGATTCTGGCGATTCTCGCCGCCCTGCAGCGAGCCCTTCCGCGCCCCCGCCCGGCTGCGGAGCCTGGCGCCGCCCCGCCCCGCGCTGCACTCTGCATTCCCAATTGCCAATTTTCTTATTGGTAGCTGCGAATGAAGCTGACGGGGCGTCCTGTCGTGAGGGTGCCGACAAAAAGGTCGGTGCGCGCAAATCCATCCATGTCGCGGCCGACCGGCAGCCCCAGGTAGTACAACACGGTGGGCAGCACGTCCACGATGGCGCCCACGGTCTTGCGACCGGGAGACACATTGCGGCCGTAGGCCAGCATGAAACCGTCCGAGCGACTCGCCTCGGCGGCCAGCCCGGCGTCGTCAACCAGCCGATCGCGGAAACGCGCAAAGGGACTGGGCGATTCCAGGCGATAGCCGGAGACGACCAGCAGCAGGTCCTCGGGCGAGAGCCGTGCGAGCATGCGGCCGACCTCGGCGTCGACGAAGTCGTAGATGCCGTCCAGGGGCCGGCGCCCACCCGGCCGCGAGTGCAACGACAGCGCATCACGCCGGTCGGCCGAAAGCGCCGCGTACCGGATCGAGGCGACGTCGACGTCGCGTTCGGCCAGCGCGGCGTCGAACTGGTCGCGCAGCCAGCGGTCGGCGGCGACCGGGTCGACTCCCGCCGGCTGCGCCGGTTCCGCGATTACCTGGCCGACGTCGGTGGCTGCCGCCTCGGTGAGCGGCCAGCCGGCGGTCAGGACGCGGACGCCAGACCGCTCGAGGACGCGCCACATCGGTGCCCCGCGCAGATCCGCGGGACGCAGTCGTTCGACCTGCAGCACGCCGGTGAGCACGAGCAGGTCGGCAAACGCGTAGCGCGGTAGCACGTCGATGACGGCCCAACCGCCGTGGTAGCGCTCTGGCGCGCGCACGTTCGTGCCAGGTGGGTACCGCCCGGTCGCCACCGAGGCCCAGATCGGCGAAGGCCGCCGCGGCTCAATCGAGAACAGCGTCAGCGACGCGCCGCCGTCCAGCAGCCGTCCGAAGTTGGGCAGGCGGCCCTGGGCAGCGGCCGGCGACACGTAGTCGAGTGACGCGCCGTCGAGCAGGACAACCCACACACGCCCCGCTGCCGGCTCGCGCAGCGAGACGTCCACCGCTCGCACCGCTCGCGGCGCACGTGGCGCCGGTTCTGCCGGGCCGCGCGCCACCAATGGCAGGACGACCGCGGCCAGGACCGCAATGCCCAGCAGCGCACCGCCGACGCGACTGCCGCGGCGGCCAAAGCCGTAGTGCACCACGGCGATCAGCAGCAGCACACAGGCCGTGGCAGCGAGCGTGAGTGCGACGATCGCAGCCCGGCGCCCCGCGGCTGGGCTGAGTGAGGGCTGAAATGCCGAGAGATTGAGCCAGGCCAGGAGCGCCCCGGCGCCGACGACCACGGTGGTGGTCCAGGCCAGGATTCGGAGGCTGAGCCAGCCCGGGCCGCGGCGCGTGACCAGGTAGCGCGCCAGGCTCGCGACAAAGAAGCCGCCGGCCAGTAACGGCCCGGCGGTCACCAGCAGCCGCCAGCCGAGCGAGAAGAGCACGCCTGGATGCAGCGAGAGCTGCGGATTGAGCAGCAGCACCAGGTGCGCGAGCATCGCGGCGCCGAGGGTGCCGGCCACCAGTGCGTTGGTCAGCAGTCGCAGGTACGGCATGGGGCGGATGCGTTATGCTGCCGAGGATGATCGTGGACGAGCAAGCCGAGGTGCTCGGGAACCGTACGCTCTCGGCAGAGTACAACGTCGTCACCCTCGCCGCCGCGACAATCGCGGCAGCTGCGCACCCTGGCCAGTTCGTCATGATCAAGACCAGGCCGGGGCTCGATCCGCTCCTGCGGCGGCCGTTCTCGATCTTCGAGATCGTGCCCGGTCCCGACGGCGCGCCGCGTGGCATCAGCATCCTCAACAAGCGCATCGGCATCGGCACCGGCCAACTCGCCGACGTGCGCGTCGGCGAGCGCCTCGGATGCCTGGGCCCGCTCGGACAGCCCTGGCCGATCGTCGAACCGCCGACCAGCGCCTGGATGGTAGCTGGGGGCGTGGGCCTGGCGCCCTTTGCCACACTGACCGATGCGCTGGTCGAGCGCGGCGTGCGGCTGCGCCTGTTCTACGGGGCACGCCGAGGCGACGATTTGTACTACGCCGACTGGTTCGCCGAACGCGGCGTGGAACTGGTCCTTGCCACCGAGGACGGCAGCCGCGGCACACACGGCCGGATCACCGTGCCGCTCGTCGCAGCGCTGGATGAAACAGCCGGCGACGCACCGGTCGCCATCTACTGCTGCGGACCCACGCCGATGATGCAGGCCGTTGCGCAGATCGCCGCCGCGGTCGGACGTGACGCCTGGGTGTCGCTCGAGCAGGTCATGGGGTGCGGCATGGGTGGGTGCTACAGCTGCGTGGTGCCGGTCAAGACGGTCGGCGGCCCGCCCCACCTCGTACGCTCCTGCACCGCCGGGCCGGTCTTTGCTGCGAGCACGCTGCACTGGGAAGGCCTGGCTCACCATGGCTGATTTGTCCAGTCCACTCGCGGCCCTCACGCTGCGCAATCCGTTGATGGCGGCGAGCGGCTGCTTCGGCTACGGCGTGGAGTACGCAGGTGCGCTCGACCTCGCGTCGCTCGGCGCCGTCGTCGTAAAGGGCCTGTTTCTCGCCGAACGCGAAGGTCACGTCCCGCCCCGCATCGTCGAGACCCCGGCGGGCATGCTCAATGCCATCGGCCTGCAGGGCATCGGCGTGCATCGCTTCGTCAAGGAGCGCCTGCCCGAGTTGCGGGCGCTCGGCGCGGTGACCATCGTCAACGTCTGCGGCGTCACGCTGGACGAGTACTGCGAAGTGAGCCGCATCCTCTCCGACCACGAAGGCGTGGCGGCGATCGAGTTGAACATCTCGTGCCCGAACATCAAGGCGGGCGGCATCCAGTTCGGCTGCAGCCTGCACGGAACCCACGACGTCGTGGCCGCCGTGCGCAAGGTGACGACCTTGCCCATCATGCCGAAACTGACGCCCAACGTCACCGACGTGGCCTCGTTCGCGCGCGCCGCTGAAGAGGCCGGTGCAGATGCCGTGTCGCTCGTGAACACGTTCCTGGCGATGGCCATTGATGTCCACACGCGCAAGCCGAAGCTCACCAATGTGATGGGCGGACTGAGCGGCCCGGCGATTCGCCCGATTGCCGTGCGGATGGTCTATGAGTGCCGCCAGGCCGTGACGATCCCGATTGTCGGCATGGGGGGCATCGCGTCGGCCGAAGACGTGGTGGAGTTCATGCTCGCGGGCGCCAACGCGGTGCAGATCGGCACGGCGAACTTCGCCGACCCGTTCATCTGGTCGCGAGTGCTGACCGACCTCGAGTCCTACTGCGCGCGGCACGACATCGGCCGTCTCGCCGACCTGGTCGGCGCGGTGCAGACGGGCACATCAACCGCGTCGGAGCCGGCATGTCGCCCGTCCTGATCGCGCTGGACGTCGACAGCATCGCCGCAGCCGAGGCGCTGGTCCTGCAACTGGCACCCCACGTCGGTGGCTTCAAGGTCGGCAAGCAGCTCTTCGTGAGCGAAGGGCCAGCCGCCGTGGCGCCTATCGTCCAGCGCGGCCTCCGGCTCTTCCTCGACCTGAAGTTCCACGACATCCCGAACACCGTGGCCGGGGCCGTGCGCGCGGGCACCCGCCTGGGCGCGTGGATGATGACGGTGCACGCCAGCGGCGGCCTCGACATGCTGCGCGCAGCGCGCGATGCGGCGCACGAGGAGGCACTGAAGATGGGCTGCGCGCGGCCGCTGATCGTCGGTGTCACCGTGCTGACGAGCCTGGACGACGCACGGTTGGCGGCGGTGGGGGCGGGCGGCGGCGTACGCGACCAGGTGAAACGCCTGGCCGCGCTGGCCCGCGACGCAGGCATCGATGGCGTGGTGGCCTCGCCGCAGGAGATCGCGCTCATCCGCGAGACCTGCGGAGCCGACTTCGCGATCGTCACCCCCGGGATCCGTCCGGCCGCGGCCGGTAAAGACGATCAGGCGCGGACGATGACGCCTGCGGAGGCGGTCCGAGCCGGCGCCTCGCACCTGGTGATCGGTCGCCCAATCACCAGCGCCAGCGACCCGGCAGGCGCGGCCGCGGCGATCAACGCCGAGATCGCACACAGCTAGGGGCGGCTCCGCGAGCCGCCCCTAGCAACACCACGCAGCGGGATGTCCTCACCGCTGAGGCTGAATCACTTGGCCGTGATGAGGAAATGTCCGCGGCGGTTCTGCAAGAAGCAGGACTCCGCCTCCTCGTTGCAGAACGGCTGTTCTTCACCCTTGCTGACGATGGTCACGCGGGCAGCGGGCAGGCCGAGGCTGACCATGTAATCGCGCACCGAGGCCGCGCGCTGTTCGCCAAGCGCGAGGTTGTACTCGGGTGTCCCGCGGCTGTCGCAGTGTCCCTCGACCAGCACGCGCGTACTGCCCCACTTGCGCAGCCACTCCATGTTCTTCTGGATGGCGGCGCGGCCGTCCTCGCTGACCGTGGCGCTGTCGTAGATGAAGAACACGTCGCTAAGAGGCTTCTCGGCATTCAGCTCCTCGAGGCTCTTCTTGGCAAACATCTCCTCATCGGTGAGGGCGCGCGGCGCTTCAGGAGCGGGCGCGGGCGCCGGTGGCGGCGGCGGGGGCGGGGGCGGCGGTGTGGTGGCCGGGGCCGCCGGCGGAGGGGGCGCGGGCGGTGCAGGCGCAGGCGCCTTCTTGGCACATCCAGCCAGGCCAAGTGACAAGCACAGCGCGACAGCAGGCAGCACGACTCGCAGTCTAGACATCGATCCGAGACTCCCGGGTTCGAGGGATGAGGGGCACGGCACTGCGGGCAGCACCGGGACGGGTAGCATGGCGCAAAGCCTATCGGGCGTTAGAGGTCGTGTCAACGAACCGCGTCGACGCGGACACTGGAAATCTCCAGCGCCAGCCGCCGCGCGTCGGCCGTGCCGGTGCGCTCGCCAGCCACGAACGACGGGGAGACGCGCCAGGTGAGACGACCGTCTTGGCCCAAATGCTGAGCAGTCACTCGCTGCTGCACGTGGAACGGGCGCGGCAGGACGTGCGACGCGATACGCCGTCGGCCAGCGAAGATCTCGAGGACCGGCTCGCGGTCGTAGTGGCGGGGATAGGTGCCCTCGATCGCAAGTGTCACGTCGCCGCTGGCGCCGGCGATGCGCAGGCCGCTCTGGTCGGCGACCCAGCGCCACTGACGGCCCGTGCCGGCGTCGCGCTCCGGCTCGTACCAGCCGGCCTCGAGGGCGAGTATCGGCACGCCCCATGGCTGAAGGTCGAACTGCTCGAGAAAGACACGCTCTTCTGCATCGTCGGGGGCCGGGAGGGCACGCACCTGCAGGGAACTGTAGCCGGCTGAGGGCGTGGTCCCGGCTGGAACGATCCAGGTGAAGGCGAACCAGCCGCGGGGCAACACCACCGACGGCAGGTCGCGGTCCGCGAGCCGCACCGAGAGCGCAGGTGACGACGCGTCGGCCGCCCGCGGCAGGTAGCGACCGCCAATCATCAGAGTCGATGCACCGGCCTGGCCCCGCACGAGCGCCGTGGCGCCGGCGTGCGACGGACCCTGATCTGCGGCGGCCGAGAGCCCGGCAAGTTCCGGCGTCAGGCCCCACCCGTCGAGCAACACCCACTGCGGAGCCGTCACGTCGTACCAGTCGAAGGCATGCGGGCGCATGCCGCCGAGCAGGGCCATCACCGGGGCCGGCCAGCCGACGTGCTCGCGCCAGCGCAGGCCGCGAGGGTCCACTGCGGACCGATCGCCGCGACGGGGATCCACGAGCCACCACACGGGGTCACCCCGCTGCCACGCGCCCGTGGCACCTTGCCACTCGAGGGCGCGCCGTGCGGGCAGCACATCGAAGGCCGGCGCAGGCGTGACGACGGCGCGGGCCCGGCGTGTCTCGGCCCAGACGCGGCGATGCATGAGGACCTGCGGTCGGGTCGTGGCCGCGCGCGCCGCCACGTCCATGCGGCCGAGCGCTTCACTGATGGTCGCTCCAGCCCGCACGTACTGCCGGTGCGCCTGCAGCGAGACGCTCAGCGCGATTCCACAGCAGGCGGCAGCGAGCAGGCGCGCGCGTCGTGGCGTCCATCGCGCCAGCCCGATCACCACCAGCGTCGCCACCAGGGGCGCCAGGGGCAGCGCGTACCGGGTGGTCTCGGTTTCCTGGAACAGGAGGTGATACCCGGTGTAAGGCCCGAAGCCGAGCGCGAGCCAGGTCACGAGGCGCCCTCGTCCCCGCAGGGCCAGCACGCCGGCTACGACCAGAGCCAGCATCACGACAGCCAGCGGCCACCAGCCCCACGGCGCGACCAGCGTGTCGCTCAGGGCCAGCGCCAGGCGACGCAGGCCTGGCTGCAGCACCAGCATCGGGACCCCGTCGAAGTCCTCGCTCGCCTGCGAGGTCAACGCGGCGCGGTACGCGCCGAGTCCGCCGGTCAGCGCCACCATCGGCACCGCCCAGGTCAGCACGCCGGTCAGCGACGCGGCCGCAACGGCGAGGGTCACACGCGGGCCCCGGCGTTGCCACACGCGCAGCAGCAGCCAGGCCAGCAGCGGCACGACGAGCCAGGTCACCTGTGAGCGGACGCCGGTGGCCACACCGCAGGCCAGCGCCGCCAGGAAGGCCTCGCGCCGCAGCGCCGCTTCGCGCCCGGCACGCAGCAGCAGCAACTGACACGCGAGGGCGGCGGCCAGGCCCGGCATGTCGCTGAGCGGACGGGATGCCGTCACCCAGAACAGCGGCGTCGCGGCGGTGAGTGCCGTGGCGAGCAGGGGCACCTGTGCCTCGGTGGCGGCCGCCACCGGGGCCATCGCCCGCAGGATGCGATGCAGGAGCAGCAGCGCGACGGCGCCCGACAACCCGGCGAGCACGGCCATCGCCAGTGCGTCACGAGTGGCGAGGTCGCTGGCCAGCGGAGAGACCAGCTGTGAAGCGGCCCGTGCCAGCACCGTGAACACCGGGTAACCGGGTGGGTGTGGCTGATGCTTCGCCACATCGTACTCACGCAACCCGAGTGCGAAGTTGAGCGAATCGATGTCCTCGAGGTGGTGCGGCAGCCACGCGAGGTGCGCGCAAACAAAAAGCGCGGCCACTGCCAGCACGAGACGGTCGTGCAGTGCAGTGCCGCGCCTCCCGGGGGAAGACCCACCGTTCGGGGCGGGTCGCACGTTCATGAGTTCAGGGGACCGTGCAACGAGTGGCTAGGACGGCTCTTCTTCTTTCTCATCATCGTCGTCGTCCTCGTCATCATCGTCCCAGCCGACCTCGTCTTCGGCCTCGTCGTCTTCCTCGCCCTCGTCCTCGTCCTCCCAGTCCTCGTCGTCGTCCTCGTCGAGGTCGTCGTCCTCGTCGGCTTGCTCGTCGACGGCCAGCAGACACGGTTGCGACGCAGGCACGCACGGGAGCGCGCCGGGGGTCAGGGCGAACAAGGCTTCGGTCGCGAGATCACCGACGTCGATACGGGCGCGGCTCGGGGCACTCATGAACATGACGGTCTCCGCAGTCGCCGGGCATGCGGTGCCGGCATGATCCCGGCGCCCCGACTGCAACGCGCGGATTATAGCGACAACGCAAGAGTGGTCGCAATCACGCGCGAGGACCTTCGATCGAGGTGAACGTGAGCAGACGGAGGCTCAGTGCCACGACGAGCACCGACGCGCCCACGTCGGCCAGCACGGCCAGCCACAGCGAGGCCACGCCGAGCGCAGCGGCCACGATCACGGCGACTTTCAACGCCAGGGCGAGGGCGACGTTGGTCCGCACGGTGCGCAGGGTGGCGCGGCCCAGCGCTATCGCGTAGGGCACCAGCGTGAGGTCGTGGTGCATGAGCGCACCATCGGCGGCCTCGAGTGCGACGGCAGTGCCGCCGTCGGCCATCGCCAGTCCGACACTGGCCGCGGCCAGTGCGGGGCCATCGTTGATCCCGTCGCCGACCATCAGCACCGGGCCATGCCGGGCAAGATCGACCACGGCGGTGGCCTTGTCCTCGGGGAGCAGGCGCGATCGCCATTCGTGCACGTGCACGTCACCGGCCAGTCGCGCCACCGATTGCTCGTGGTCGCCCGACAGCAATGACAGTCGCAGTCCCTGCCGCGCGAGTACGGCGATGGCGGCCGCAGCGGCAGGCCGCGCCTGATCGGCAGCCTCGAAGGCCAACACCGGGACGCCATCCACCGCGAGCACCGCAGTCGCGTCGGGCATCGACGTCCCGGCCGCGAGGACGCCGGCGAGCCAGTCGCGCCGTCCGATACTCACGGCGTGGCCGTCGACGGTGGCTGACGCGCCGCGCCCGGGCGCATGCTGCGTCCCGATGGCAGGAAGCGCCGCGAGGCCGCGCTCCTGCGCAAGCGAGACGATCGCGAGCGCGAGCGGATGGTGCACGCCGGCTTCAACCGCGGCGGCCAGCTGCAGCGCGCGGTTCTCCGGCAACTCGGCAAGCGCCATGACACGGGTGATGCGCAACTGCCCCTCGGACACGGTGCCGGTCTTGTCGAGGGCGTCCACGCGGGTCGTGGCCAGCCGTTCGAGATCGGCACCGCCTTTGAGCAACAGGCCGCGACGAGCTGCGGCCGACAACGCCGAGACCATGGCCACCGGCGTCGCGATCACCAGCGCGCACGGACAGGCCACGACCAGCAACACGAGGGCACGCTCGATCCACGCCAGCCACGGCGCGCCGGTGAGCAGCGGTGGCAGTACCGCCAGGGCGGCGGCGAGCATCAGGACGATTGGTGTGTAGACGGCGGCAAAGCGATCGACGGTCGACTGCACCTGTGCGCGCGCGGCGTGGGCCCGCTCCACCTGGTGAACGATGCGCGCCACGGTCGAATCGCTGGAGATTCGGCTCACGTGCACCGTGAGCGACGCATCGCCGTTGACCGAGCCGGCGTAGACCGTGTCTCCGGCGACCTTCAGCACCGGCTCGGCCTCGCCGGTGACCGGCGCTTGATTCACAGCGCTCTCGCCGCTCGAGACGACCCCATCCAGGGGCACACGGCCGCCCGGGCGCACCGACACCAGCTGGCCGAGAGCGACCTGTGCCACGGGCACCGTGCGCGTGCCGTCGTGCTGCACGACCTCGGCGGTCGGCGGCGTGACGTCGAGCACGTCGGCGATGGCGCGTCGGGCGCGGGCGAGACTGCGCGCCTCGAGCGCCTGCGCCACGCCGAACAACACCAGCACGGTTGCCGCCTCGAACCACTCGTCGATGGCCAGCGCACCGGCCACGGCCACCGTCATCAGCACGTGGATGTCGAGGCGACGACCGCGCGCGGCCTGCCAGGCGCGCCGCAGCGTGCCCGGTGTGGTGAGGACGACCGACAGCAGCAGCGCCGCCCGGACCCACAGGCCGTCAGCCCCGGCCACCCACAGCGTCCCGGCGACCACGCACGCGAGGCCGGCGATGACCAGCGGCCAGGGCACACCGCTCTCGACCCGCGGGGCCTGCCCTGGCGCGGTCACCGGCCACGCCCGCATGCCCGTCCTCGCGACCGCCTCCGATATTCCCTCCGCCGAAAGCGTGGCCCCGTCGTAGTGCACCCGCAGTTGCCGCGACAGCACGTCGGCGTCGAGGGTGACCACGCCGTCCATGCCGCCCAGCCGCTTTTCGAGAATCGCCACCTCGTGTGCGCAGTCCATCTCCGCGACGTGGAAGGTGGCGACGCGGTGATCGATGCAGCGCGGGCAGGCGGGCGCGTTCAACGCCCCTCCCCCGGATCCCCTCGGCGAAGCGGCGCGGACAGGGGCTCCCCCCGCCGAAGCGCCGCAGGCGCGGAGGCGGGCGTCTCGTGCACGTGACTGAGGCCCTGCTCGAACAAGGCCAGGATGTGCCCGTCGTCGAGCGTGTAGAAGACCTGCCGACCGGCACGTCGCGTTCGGACCAGCCGCGCGGCACGCAGCATGCGAAGTTGATGCGACACGGCGGATTCGCTCATCCCGACCAGCGCGGCCAGCGCACTCACGCAGCGCTCGGAGGCGGCCATGGCGGCGATCAGCCGGATCCGCGTCGGGTCGCCGAGCACGCGAAACGTCTCGGCGAGGGCCTGCGCCGTCTCAACCGAGAGCGATGCCGCGCCGGCACGAGCGGCGCGGCCGCGAGCGGTCCCGACAGATGCCGCAGCACCAGGACGGGGGCGGAGACGACGAGGAGCGACGGGAGTCGTGTGTGACATATGAGCAACTGTTCATAGATTAGCACCAGCGGCGGCCAACGCATTTGACCCTGCTCTCGCTGCTCTCTACCATGTGGGGTTGGCAGTCGACCGGCGGGCACGACAACCCCGCCACGGAGTGCGGGCCCGCCTCGACGCACACGGACCAGTCTGGAGATAACACCTTGATAGAGGTGCAGCAGCTCACCAAACGCTACGGCCCCTTCACGGCGGTCGATGGCGTGAGCTTCAACGTCGGGAAGGGCGAGATTCTGGGATTTCTGGGGCCCAACGGCGCCGGCAAGACCACCACCATGCGCATCCTGACCGGCTACATGCCGCCCACGGAAGGACGCGCGCGGGTCGCGGGGTTCGACCTGCAGGATCAGCCGGTGCAGGCCAAGGAGCGCATCGGCTACCTGCCGGAAGCGCCACCGCTCTACCCCGACATGACGGTGCGCGAGTATCTCCGCTTCGTGGCGCGCATCAAGGGCGTGCCGCCAGGCGAGCAGGCCAGCCGCGTCGCCTCGGTGATGCAGCGCACCCACGTCGCCGACATGGCCAACCGCCATTGCGGCAAGCTGTCCAAGGGGTACAAGCAGCGCGTCGGACTGGCCCAGGCGCTGATCCACAACCCGGACGTGCTCGTGCTCGACGAACCGACCGCCGGGCTCGACCCCAAGCAGATCATCGAGACCCGCGAGCTCATTCGCAGCCTGGCCGGGGATCACACGATCGTGCTCAGCACCCACATCCTGCCGGAGGTCGCCCAGACCTGCCAGCGCGTGGTCATCATCAACAAGGGCAAGGTGGTCGCCGAAGACACGCCCGAGAACCTCACGGCGCGACTGCAGGGCGCGGCCTCGGTGTATGTCGAGATAGATGCGCAGGGTGCCGACGCGCAGCCGGTGCTCACCGCCGTTCCGGGCGTCACGGCGGTCGCGATTGCCGCGCGGCACGGGGCCTCGACCGGCTTCGAGGTGCAGAGCGAGAAGGGCCTCGACGTGCGTCGCCACGTGGCGCAGGCCGTGGTCGGGGCCGGCTATGGACTGGTGGAATTGCGCCCGATGCGCATGAGCCTCGAGGAGATCTTCCTGCAGTTGACCACCACCGACGCGCCCGCGGAGGAGGTGGCCCATGCGTAACACCCTGGCTATCGCCCGCCGCGAACTCCACAGCTACTTCTCGTCGCCAATCGCGTACATGCTGGTCGGCCTCTTCGCACTGCTCTTCGGCTGGATGTTCTACAGCTTCCTCAGCTTCTTCAGTGAGCAGAGCCTCCGCATGCAGCAGTTCGGCATGGGTGGACCGCAGACGCTCAACGTCAACGAGATGCTCGTGCGCCCGCTCCTGCTGCAGGCCGGCATCATCATCCTGATCTTCATCCCCACGCTGACCATGCGCACCTTCGCCGAGGAGAAGCGCAGCGGCACCATCGAGCTGCTGCTGACCTCGCCGCTGACCGACTGGGAGATCGTGCTCGGCAAGTTCCTCGGGGCCTTCACGCTGTACGCGCTGATGCTCGGCCTGAGCGCACTGAACCTGCTCTGGCTGTTCGCCTACGGCGATCCCGAAGTCGCCCCGATCGTCACCGGCTACCTCGGGTTGCTGCTGCTCGGCGCAGGCTTCATCTCGATTGGGCTGTTCCTGTCCAACCTGACGCGCAACCAGATCGTCGCCGGACTGCTGACCTATGCGGTGCTGCTGATGCTGCTGCTCGTGGCCTGGGTCGGCGAGGGAGCCGGCCCGATTGCCCGCGGCGTCGTCTCGGCCTTGTCGGTGTTCCAGCACTTCGAGGACTTCTCCAAGGGCGTGGTCGACACCCAGCACGTCATCTACTACCTGAGCGTGATCGCGTTCGGGCTCTTCCTCACCGCCCGATCGGTCGATGCCGATCGGTGGCGCGGATAACCGGTCCGGAGACGCAGAGCCATGACCCGTTTCGTCAACGTCCTCGGCTGGATCGGCACCGCCCTCGTGGTGGCCGCGGTGGCCATCCGCTTCATCCGTCCGGAGCAACAGAAGATCTGGCAGCGCCTGGCCCTCGCCGGCCTGGTGGTCGTGCTGGTGTACCTGGCCACGCAGTGGCGCGAGTTTGCGACGCTGTGGTCGCGCCGTAGCACTCGGGCCGGCGCGCTGACGTCGGCCAGCGTGCTGCTGCTGCTCGCCATCCTGGTCGGCGTGAACTGGGTGGCCGGGCGCCAGCACAAGCGCTGGGATCTCACCGAAGGGGGCCAGTTCACCCTCTCTCCCCAGAGCCGGAAGGTGCTCGACGGGCTGAAGTCGCCCGTCACGGTCAAGGTGTTTGCCAAGGACACGGAGTTCCAGCGCTTCCGTGACCGCCTCGAAGGCTACACCTACGCCACCTCACAGGTGAAAGTGGAGTACATCGACCCGGACAAGCAGCCCGCGGTCGCCAGGCAGTGGCAGGTGCAGCAGTACGGCACCATCGCGGTGGACTACAACGGCCGCATCGAGCGCATCACCGCCGACACCGAACAGGACATCACCAACGCCATCGTCAAGGCGGTGGAGGGCGGCGAGAAGAAGGTGTACTTCTCGCAGGGCCACGGGGAGCGCGACACCACCAGTGCCGACCAGCGCACGGGGTACAACGCCATCGCCGGTGCGCTGCAGCGCGACAACTTCGCAGTCGACAAGGTCGTCCTCGCCCAGCAGCAGGATGTCCCCGCCGACGCCGCGGTGCTGGTCATCGCCGGTCCAAAAAACGACTTCCTGCAACCGGAACTGGACATGGTGCAGCGGTATCTCGACAAGGGCGGCAAGCTGCTGCTCCTGCTCGACCCGCCCGATGGCGCCGCCGCGGCGCCCCTGACCGGGCTGATCGGCCTGGCCCGGACCTGGGGTATGGAGGTCGGCGTCAACGTCGTGGTCGATATCAGCAGCGTCGGACAGATGCTCGGCGCCGGCCCGTCGGTGCCGGTCGTGGCCACCTACCCCGACCACCCGATCACCGAGAACTTCGGACTCATCACCGCCTTTCCGCTCGCTCGCTCGGTGACCCCGATCGAAGGCGGCACCAACGGACGGACGGCGCAGCCCATCGCCACGACCAGTGCCCAGTCGTGGGCCGAGTCCGACCTGGCCGCCGTGTTCGACGGCAAGCCAGTGGCGCGGGACGAGGCCGCCGGCGAGAAGGAGGGCCCGGTCACGCTGGCCGCGGCCATCGGCATCGACGCCCCGAATGCGCCCAACACGCCTCCCCCACCTCCGCCGGTGCCAGGACAACCTGCCGCACCGGAGGCGGCGCCGAAGCCGCAGACACGGGTGGTCGTGTTTGGCGACTCCGACTTTGCCAGCAACGCCGTCCTCGGCACGCAGGGCAATCGCGACCTCTTCCTGAACGCCCTCAACTGGGTGGCGCAGCAGGAGAACCTGATTGCCATCCGGCCGAAGCAGGCCGGTGACCGACGCGTCACCATGACCGAAGATCAACAGCGCCGCGTGCTCTACCTGTCGGTGCTCGGTTTGCCGCTGGCCGTGGCCGCACTCGGCATCTGGACCTGGAGTCGGAGGCGGGGATGACGCGCGGACGCTCCACCCTCCTCCTGCTCGCACTCGCCGCCGCGCTCGGCGCCTACATCTGGTTCGTCGAAATGAAGCGCGAGCCGGCCGACGATGAGGCCAAGGGCGAGAAAGTATTCTCGGCGCTGCAGGCCGACCAGATCGCCGCGCTGACGCTGACCGCCTCCAACGGCGACGTCACCACGCTGAAGAAGGTCGGCGAAGGCTGGGCGATCGAGTCGCCCGTCGCCACCCCTGCCGATGCCAGCGAGGTCTCGGGGGTGACGAGCAACCTCGCCACCCTCGACATGACCCGCGTCATCGACGAGCAGCCGACCAGCCTCGACGCGTTCGGCCTCGACACGCCGCGCCTGCGCATCACCTTCACGGCGCAAGGCAAGCCGCGCACGCTGCTCCTGGGCACCAAGACGGCCACTGGCGGCGACACCTACGCCAAGCTGGATGATGCGGCTCGCGTCTTCACGGTGCCGAGCTGGCTCGAGCAGAGCCTCGACCGGACGACATTCCAGCTGCGCAACAAGTCGATCGCCAGCTTTGACCGTGAGGCCATCGACCATCTCGCAGTGATCGGGACGCCTGGCACGATCGAGCTGAAGAAGGACGGCGACGAGTGGCAGTTCGTGCAGCCGCAACTGGGCCGCGCTGATGGCTCGGAAGTCGGCGCGCTGTTGACCCGGCTTTCGTCCGGGCAGATGCAGGCCATCGTGGCCGACCAGCCCGCGACACTCGACGTGTACGGCCTGCAGCCGGCGCGAACGACGGTGACGGCCACCGCTCTTGGCAAGACAGTGGCGCAGGTGCTGATCGGCAGCGCCAGCGGCGACGCCGCGGTCCACATGCGGGATGGCGCTCGCCCGATGGTCTTCACGGTGGAGAAGGGACTGGCCGACGACCTGCAGCGACCCGCCGCCGCGTATCGGGCCAAGGACCTCTTCGCCTTCCGCATGTTCAACGTGTCGCGCCTGGTGGTGATGCGCGGCGACGTGAGCCGCACCTTCGAGAAGAAGAAGGCGGGCGCCGGCAAGGATGCGGTCGACACCTGGACGCAGACCGCACCGGCTGATGCTGGGGTGAAGGCCGCGACCATCGACGACCTCGCCAGCCGCCTCAGCTCGATACGCGTCGACGCGTGGGTCGACGCCCCGAAGGCCTCCACGCCAGTGCTCGACGTCGTCGCCTCGTTCGACGGCAGGGAGGAACGCGTGTCAATCGTCCAGGCTGGCGGCGACATGTTCGCGCAGCGCGCCGGCGAGCCCGGCGCAGCGCGGCTGCCTGCGCCTGCGGTCAGCGAGGTCCTGTCGCTCCTCGAAGCGCCCGCAGCCACGACGGCTGCCCCGGCCCCGACGCCGGCCCCAGCAGGCGCGGGACCCACACCCTGACGCCGGCCGGGTCCTGATCAGCCGAAGAAGGCGCGCAGCGCGTCGGGCGACGCGCTGACGCCGCCGGCCTGCGCCAGGTCAGGCCGCCCGCCCCCCTTGCCGCCGTGCGCGGCGCATATCGTGCGCACCAGCGCCCCGGCGTCCACGTCCACGCGATCGGCACTGCGCGCGACGACGAGCGCGTGCGGTGATGCCCCACCCAGCAGCGCGACCACGCGACCGGCGGCCGACACCAGGTGCGACGCCGTCAGGCGCAGACTATGCGGGTCGGCGTCCGGCAGGTGCGCAACCAGCAGCCCCGACCCGTCCACCCGTGACTCCAGCGCCTGGGCCTGTATCGCGTTGAGTTGCTCGCCGAGTTCCCGGGCTCGCCGCTGCTCGTGCTTCAGGTCGTCGTGCAACCGTGCAAGAGCGACAGGCACGTCGTCGATGGGCACCGAGAGCGCCCGGGCCGCGGCGTCCGCGCTGTTACGAAGCTCGCGGTAGCTCTCGAGGGCGAGCTGCCCCGCCACGAAACTGACGCGCGTACCACCGCGGAACCGCTCGACCCCGCGAATCACGATCAGGCCGACCTCCCCGGTGGCCGCCACGTGCGTGCCTCCGCAGGCAGAGAGGTCGTGCCCAGCGATGTCGATCAGCCGGATGCGGCCCGTGCGCGTGGTGGCCTTGCGCAATCGTGGCTCGCTGGCCAGATCGCTGGCGTCGGCGTACCGGACCGTCACGGGCCGGTTGCCCCACACCGCGGCGTTGGCGTAGTCCTCGGCTCGTCGGCACTGGTCGGCCGTCACCTCACGCTGGAGGTCGAGCGTGCACGCCCCAGGACCGAGGTGCACGCTCTCGGTGCGATTTTCGAAGAGGGCGTCGAATGCCGCCGACAGGATGTGCTGTCCGGAGTGCTGCTGGCGATGGGTGTGCCGCCGGGCGGCGTCGATCTCGCCCGCCACATGAGTCCCGGGCGCGATTGCCTGCGCCACGAGGTGCCACACCTGCTCGTCCTCGTCGGCGACATCGATGACGGGCACGACGCGATCCCCTTCGCGCAGGTGCCCGAGGTCGTGCGGCTGCCCACCCGAGGTCGGGTAGAAGGCGGTGCGGTCGAGCGACACACGGTAGTGCTGCCCGGCCGGCTCGCACGCCAGGACCGTGGCCGTGAAGGCCAGGAGCGTCGGGTCGTCGTAGTACAGCCGCGAGGTCACCGACACAGGGTAGCCTGCCCCCGGCTTCTACCGGGCCTTGAACAGGAGCAGGTGCTGCCAGGGCAGCGAGTCGACGCGCCGGTCCAGCTCGTAGCCCTCGGCCCCGAACTCCTGCACGGCCTGGGCCACGCTCATCTTGTGCTCCTCGCGGATCGGCACGGCGGGATCCTCCTTGCGGAACTCGACGATGGCGATGCGGCCGCGCGGGGAGAGCGAGGCCTTCATTGCGCGCAGCACGCGCTGTGGCACCGCGAGCTCGTGGTAGACGTCGACCATCAGGATCAGGTCCACGACACCAGCGGGCAGACGCGGGTCATCTGGCGTGCTCCGCACCAGCTCGATGTTGGCCAGACCCAGTCTCTTCGCGCGGCGACCGACCATCGCCAGCATCTCGGGCTGCAGGTCCACCGCCAGGACCCTGCCGCGCGGTCCGACGGCCTGGGCGAGCCGTTCGGTGTAGTAGCCCGATCCGGCGCCGAAGTCGACCACGACCATCCCGGGCTCGAGCTTCAGGTCGGCGATCGCCCGACTGGGGCGCTCTTCCGATTCCCGCTGCGGCCGATCCAGCCAGGGCGCGCCCTCGTGCCCCATCACACCGGCGATCACTCGACCTGAGACCGGGTGCGTGTTCCCCGATTGCCCGAAGAGCAGCACGGTTGCCGCCGCGTAAATGCCGACTCCCAGGGCGAGCGAGCGAAGGCGTGGCCGGGTCATGGTGGTAGGACGCCTGCCGGCGCGGTTCCGGCTTCAGCGGGATGCCGCATCGCCGTCAGGGTCGATCCAGGGCGGGGTCGGGTAGCCCCGCTTCGGCAAAGCCGCGTGCGCGCAGCTGGCAGCTGTCGCAGCGCCCGCAGGCGCGGCCCGCAGGGGTCGGCGCGTAGCAGGAATGCGTGATGCCGTAGTCGAGGCCGAGCTGGATGCCGCGGCCGATGATCTCGGCCTTGGTCATGTGCTGCAGCGGCGCCAGGATGCTCAGGGGCGCGCCGTGAATGCCCGCGGCCGTCGCCAGCCGGCCCATCCGCTCGAAGGCGTCGATGTACTCCGGCCGGCAATCGGGGTACCCGGAGTAATCCAGGGCATTGACCCCGATGACGATGGCCGAGGCGCCGAGTGTCTCGGCCCAGGCGAGGGCCAGCGACAGAAAGATCGTGTTGCGCGCCGGCACATAGGTGCTCGGCACGTCGTGCATGTGGGCAACGTCGCGATCGAGCGGGACGGCGCTCGCGCCGGTCAACGCCGAGCGGGCGATGTCGCGCAGGTCGAGGTCCAGTTCGACATGTCGCTCGACCTGGAGAGACAGCGCGGCGCGGCGCGACGCCTCGATTTCCTGGGCATGCGTCTGGCCGTACCGGACGGTGAGCGCGAAGAGCGAGAAGTCTGCCGCGGCGATGGCCCCGGCGGTGTAGGAATCGAGTCCCCCGCTGAGGAGGAGGACGGCTCGGGCGGCAGTCGTCATACGCGGCGCGCGGCGGGTTCCCAGATGTACTTGTGCTGCTGGAGCTGCAGCCGGACCGGGAGCTTCTCGTCGATGATCCATGCCGCCAGATCAGCGGGCGCCACACGGTTCCAGGCAGGCGAGAAGTGCACCGCCCCGCAGCGCACGGCGAGGTCGTGCGTGGTGGCGACCTCGCGGGCGTATTCGAAGTCCTCGCGGCTGGCAATCACGAACTTGACCTCGTCACGCAACGTGAGCCGATCGAGGTTGTCCCAGTGCATGCGGGCGGACTCGCCGCTGCCCGGACATTTCACGTCGACGATGCGATGGACACCGGGCGGCACCTCGGCGATGGAGAGATGGCCACCGGTTTCAAGCAGCACGGTATGTCCCTGATCGAGCAGGCGCTGCATCAGCGGGATGGCGTTCTTCTGCAGCAGCGGCTCACCGCCGGTCAGTTCGACCAGCGAGACGCCGAGTCGTCCGACCTCGGCGAGAATGTCGTCCAGTGTCTGCTTGCGTCCCTCGGTGAAGGCATACACGGTGTCGCACCACGCACACCGCAGATCGCAGGCGGTCAGACGGATGAACGTGCACGCCTGCCCGGCAAACGACGACTCGCCCTGAATCGACACGTAGATCTCGGTGATCGTCAGGGCGGGTTCGTGCACCTCAAAATTGTAGCAATGGCCGAGCATCTACCGCTGATCAAGATCGGCACGTCGGGGTGGCACTACCCGCAGGGACGCGGGGCGTGGACCCGGGTCGTCTATCCGCCGGCCAAGGCCCGGGGAGGCGTCGACCAGCTCACCTGGTATGCGGATCGGTTTCGCACCGTCGAAGTCAACGCGTCGTTCTACCGCGACCTGTCGCCGGAGGTGACCGCGGCGTGGGTGGCCAGGACGCCGCCGGGCTTTGAATTCGCCGTCAAGCTGCATCAGCAGTTCACACACCCGCGCATGCACGCGCCGTCCACGCGAGACCTGGCGCCGGTGCCGGAGCCATCGGCCTCGGCCCTCGCCCTCTCGATCGAGGCGCTGGGACCGCTGCGTGAAGCCGGCCGGCTCGGCCCGCTGCTCGGGCAGTTCCCGGCGAGCTTCCAGGCCACGCCCGAAGCCATGGCCTACCTGTCCTGGCTTGCCGAGGCGTTGCCGGACCTGCCACTCGCGGTCGAGTTGCGGCACCGCAGCTGGAGCGATGCCCGCCGCGAGACCCTTGCGTTGCTCGATGCGGCAGGAGCGGCATGGGTGCTGATCGACGAGCCCAAGTTCCGGTCGTCGGTGTGGCAGTCGCCATCGGTGTTCCTGGCAGAGCTGCGCGACCGGCCCTGGGCGTACGTCCGTCTGCACGGACGCAACGCGGCACAGTGGTGGGCGCACGAGACGGCCGAGGACCGGTACAACTACTTGTACCAACCCGAGGAACTCGAGCCGTTCGTGGACGTGGCGGCTGCCGCCGCGGCGCTCGGCAAGAAGCTGTACCTCTACGCTAACAACCACTTCGCCGGTAACGCGGTGGCCAACGCCGCCCAGGTGCGGGCTCGGCTCGGCGACCCCATCCAGGCGCCCTTCCCGCGCACCTTCCTCCAGCGCTTCCCTCACCTCGAGGGCATCGTCCAGACCGACGGGCTGTTCTGACTGGCGCTACCGGAGGCTGACGCGCTTGAACCGGTCGGTGACCACCAGCTTGCGCGCGACCTCCAGCCCTTCAGCGACCTCGCCGAAGATCACGTGCTTGCCATCGAGACTGGGCATGGGGCCCAGGCAGATGAACATCTGGCTGTCGGCCAGTGCCGGGTTGCCTGAGTGGGCCATCGAGACGATACCGGCGCGATGCCTGAGGCCCTTGGCGAACTCCGCGACGCCAATCGGTGTGCCACTGCTTCCGCCCGGACTGCGGCCCCACCACTCGCGGTAGGTCATGTCGCGAGACATCTTGTCGCCCCACTGCACCAGCTGTCCCTTGACCACGCGATGCACGCGTTGCGCGTTGTAGAAGTTGCCCTTCACGAGCCCGACGATGTGCGCCACGGTCTTTGGCGCCTTGTCGGGCCAGGTCTGGATGACGATGGTGCCCTTCTCGGTCTCCATGACGATTTGCGGACCTGCGGGCTTTGCCTGGGCCTGGGTCACCGGAGCCGGCATGGAGAGCCACAGCAGGGCCACCGGGAAGAGCGACAACAGCACGCGCGTCATGTTGGCCATTCTAGACCCGGGTCGCATGGCACTGGTACCGACGACCGAGTGGTGTAAGTTAGCTGCCGAGTCGGCACCCACACGAGGAGTTTCGTCGAGTGAATCAGCTTTTTTCGGTCAAGCCGCTGCACCAGCTTCAAGGCGATGCCGACCCACACGGCGGCCCGCGTCTGTCGCGGACGCTGGGGCCGGTCCAGCTGATCTCGCTCGGCATCGGCGCGATCATCGGCGCCGGCATCTTCTCCACGGTCGGCAGTGCCGCGGCGGGCGGGGCTCACCACCTCGGGGCGGGTCCGGCACTTGTCATCTCGTTCATGCTGACGGCGCTGGCGTGCGGTTTCGCAGCGCTGTGCTACGCGGAATTCGCCTCGATGGTGCCGGTCGCCGGCTCGGCCTACACCTACTCCTACGCCACGCTCGGCGAACTCGTGGCGTGGATCATCGGCTGGGATCTGATCATCGAGTACGCCATCGGCAACGTCGCCGTGGCGATCTCCTGGTCGGGGTACTTCCAGGAATTGCTGCGCGGCTTAGGGGTGACATGGCCGGCCTGGTTGGGAATCGACTACCGGACGGCGTACCGGGCGCTGGCCGAGTACCAGGCCGCGGGCGGAGCCACGGCGGACCTGGCCCCCTACATCATCCGCAACGCCGAGGCCGTGCTGACCGCGCCGCACATTGCCGGCGTGCCGATCCTGTTCAACCTGCCAGCCTTCCTCTCGGTGATGGGCATCACCTGGGTGCTGGTGCGCGGCGTGCGCGAGAGCACCAGCTTCAACACCGCCATGGTGGTGCTCAAGCTCGTGATCATCGCGTTCTTCCTCGCCGTCGGCGTGTTCTACGTGCGGCCGGAGAACTGGACGCCATTTGCGCCCAACGGTTTTGCCGGGATCAGCAGCGCCGCAGCGATCATCTTCTTTGCCTACATCGGCTTTGATGCCGTGTCGACGGCCGCCGAAGAGACCAAGGACCCGCAGCGCAACATGCCCATCGGCATGATCGGCAGCCTGGTCATCTGCACCGTCATCTACATGGCCGTCGCCGTCGTGCTCACCGGGCTCACCCCCTGGCAGCAGCTCGGGACGGCCGAACCGCTGGCCACGGCGTTCTCGATGCGCGGCCTGCACTGGGTGTCGGGGATCATCTCGCTCGGCGCGGTGTTTGCGACCACCTCCGTGCTGATCGTGTTTCAGATGGGGCAGTCCCGGATCTTCTTCTCCATGGCGAGAGACGGGCTGCTGCCGGCATGGGCTGCGAAGGTCCACCCCAAATACAACACGCCGCACGTCACCACGATCATGACCGGGCTGTTTGTCGGGCTGCTTGCCGGCTTTGCCAACATCGACGAGATCGTCGAGCTGACCAACATCGGGACGCTGTTTGCCTTCGTGCTCGTGGCTCTCGGCATCCTGGTGCTGCGACGGACGCACCCCGACGCGCCGCGGCCCTTCCGCACGCCGCTGGTGCCGGCGGTGCCCCTGATGGCGGTGTTCTCCTGCGGGTACCTGATGTTCAAGCTCCCGTGGCAGACCTGGGAGCGCTTCTTCATCTGGATGGCCCTCGGCCTGCTCGTGTACTTCGCCTATGGCTACCGTCACAGCAAGCTGCGCGCGGCCCGCTGACGCGAGTCCCGTCCCTGGCGCCTGCCCTCAGTCCACCCACGCCAGCGCGTAGATGGGCGGCAGGTCCGCGCTCAGGCGCGTCCACTGCTCGCCTTCATCGTCACTGGTCCAGAGCGAGCCCGTCGTACTCCCCATGGCCAGCCGCGGGCGCGTGCCGTCGGCGCTCACCACCAGGCAGTGGCGGTAGATCAGGTGATAGGCGTGCTGCTGCGGCAGGCCGGCGCTGAGCACGTCGAAGCTGGCCCCGCCATCGCGCGTGCGTGTGACGACGAGCCGGCCGTCGACGGGAACTCGGCGCTCGTCCTTGATGGCTGGCGCAAACCACGCGACGTCCGGGTCGTTGGGGTGGACGGCCACGGCAAAGCCAAAGGCCGAGGGCGTGGCCGTCGTCACTTCGGTCCACGCGGCGCCCCCGTCCACCGATCGGAAGATGCCGTTGTGGTGCTGCACCCACAGCACCTCGGGATTGGCGTCGCAGGCGGTCATCAGGTGCGCGTCCTGCACGATCGGGTCGTACTCCTGGCCCG
>Ga0136633_1000455_pt1 | contig 31343 bp, 26 predicted proteins | sample AntDrymeUQ832206_2_FD_105494 | JGI IMG/M metagenome (GOLD analysis project Ga0136633, IMG submission 105494) | Polar desert sand microbial communities from Dry Valleys, Antarctica - metaG UQ83 (22.06) | ecosystem: Environmental > Terrestrial > Soil > Desert | place: Antarctica: Dry Valley... | reverse complement strand
CGTCATACTTCCCCCCTGCATAGGTTGGGCTGGGCTCACCACGCACGGCTGCGACGTCGGAAGCTGCGGCGTTGCGGTGTGGGTCCGAGCGGATACCACTGGATGTGGTCGGCACTGTATTGCGTACTCCTGTCCGTGGCAATAGTTCTTTAGACAGACCTTTGTCGCCACGCTATTTCTCTCAGGTTAGCGATGAAATAGACACATATTTCAATCGCCCAACAGTGAAATAGACAACCGCCGGGGCGTCATCCACGCCTTTGCTCTGGTCCGTACAGGGCGGAAGGGCACGTTTCGGACTGCCCGTCGAATCGGCTCTGGCCTACGAGGAGCGCGACCTGGTGACAAAGGTGAGGAGTTCCGTATGGAGCCCGTGAGGAGCAGGCCTCTGCGTGGGCCGGTCCTTTCCGCAGTTCCCAGTGCCGTCCGCCCGACCCCTTCCCGCCGTGCCTTCGGCCACACTGCCGACCGGATGGCGGTGGTCGACGAGGAGGCCTCCGCCATTCGGGAGGCAGCCCGCCGGGTGCTCGACGGCGAGACGCTCTCCGCTGTCGTCCGCGACTGGAATCAGCGGGGCCTGACCACGGCCAACGGCGGTCCCTGGCGGGTCAACTCACTGTCCAGCCTCCTGGTGCAGCTGCGCCTGGTCGCTCCGCCCGAGATCCTCTCCGAGGAGACCCACAGGCAGCTCGTGGCCCTGCACGCATCCCGCGGAAAGGGCCCGCGACGGGCGACCCGCCGCTATCTCCTGACCGGGCTGCTGCGGTGCTGGCGCTGCGGCGGCAGCATGCGGGGCATGCCACGGTCCCACGGCGCCGATCTCTACGTCTGCCCCGGACCTCCCCACGGTGGCTGCTCGGGGACCGCGGTGACCGCCGATCACGCCGAGGAGGCGGTCGGCGCCATGGTGCTGGCCCGCCTGGACACCCCCATGCTGCTCCGGTCCCCCCTCGACTCGGCCGCCGCAGGACGCGAGCTGGCTGCCCACCGGAGACGGCTCGACGAGCTGGGTGACATGTGGGCGTCAGGGCGGATCGGCCGGGAGGAGTGGCTGGCGCTCAACCGCAAGGTCGGCGACAGGGCCCGGGTCGCCGAGGCCGAGGTCGCACGAGCGGCCCGCGCCGTCGCCCTCCGGGGGATGGCGGGTACAGGCGCAGCCCTGCGCAACGCCTGGCCGACGATGACCATCGACGAGCGACGGGGCATCGTGCACGCCGCCATCGACCACGTGGTGGTGCTGGCAGCCGAGCCTCCCAGGCAGGTATTCCGTCCCGAGCGGCTGCAGCCTTCCTGGGTGGAATGAACCTCGTGACTCCGGAGTACCGTTCGGAGCGTGCTGATCAGGTCGATCCATCGGGTGCGCAGCGTCGGACTAGGCGAGGCCACCACCTGGCAGGACGGTGAGCTGACCGTCTCCGCCGAAGAAGCGCAGGCGCTCCTGTCCGCCCCGTGCCTCGCCGACGTGCGGGTCACCTGGGCATCGCCGGGCGATGCGGTTCGCATCGTGAAAGTGCTCGACGTCGTAGAGCCCCGCACCAAGGGCCAGGGGGGTGGCGGCATCTTCCCCGGCTGGCTCGACGGTCCGCCAGTGGATGGCCCCACGCACATCCTCCGGGGTGCCGCCGTGGTGGTGGCCGGGTACCTGCCCCGCGCCCAGGAAGCGGTGATCGACATGACGGGTCCTGCGGCCGAGCTGTCGCCCTTCGGCGCCACCCACAACCTGGTGATCGAGTTCACGCCGGCGCCCGACGCCGATTGGGCCGAGGTCGACGACGTCCTCCGCCGGGGCTCCCTGGCCCTTGCGTCCAGGCTGGCCGAGACCGCCCTCGACACTCCGCCCGATGAGGAGGAGACGGTCCCCGACCCCGGGGAGGTCGACGGGCTGCCCCGCATCGGCGCCATCACCAACCTCCAGACCCAGGGCGTGTTCAAGGACGTCTTCGTCCGCGGTGCGAGCTTCAACGGCCTGGAGCCGGCGCTCATCGACCCCGCCGAGCTCGACGACGGGGCAGTCGTCAGCGGCCAGTACGGGCACCCGTCGCTGCGAAACCCCACGTGGGTGCACCAGAATCATCCGGTGGTCAACGCCCTGCGGGCCCGTCACGGCGTGGACCTGGCCTTCGCCGGCGTGGTCCTGGCGCCCGAGCCGGTCAGCGCGTCCGAGAAGGCCCGGATCTCGATCGCAGCCGCCCAGCTGTGCGCGGAGGCCGGTTTCGAGGCGGTGATCCTCACCAAGGAGGGCGGTGGCAACGCCGATGCCGACGTGGCCCTGAAAATGGATGCCCTGGAAGACCTGGGCATCGCCACGGTGGGGCTGTTCGCCGAGATGGCCGGCCCCGACGGCACCGGGCCGCCGATCGTGGTCGCCCCCGAGCGGGCCACAGCCATGGTGAGCACCGGCAACTACGACACCCGCCTGTCCCTGCCCGAGATGGACCGGGCGCTGGGCGGCGACGAGCTGGCGCTGCTCCGGGTCCCCGCCACGTCGGCCATGGAACTGCCCACCGCGGTGATCCTGGCGTCGCTCAGCCCGCTGGGCTGGGGCCGGCTGACCTGCAGCCCCGCGGCGTAGACGATGGCACGGATCGTCCACTACCTGAACCAGTTCTTCATCGGCGCCGGCGGTGAGGACGCCGCCGCCTCGCCGCCGTCGTCGCAGCCCGGCCCCGTCGGCCCCGGCCGCCGCCTCGCCCAGCTCCTGGGCGACGACCACGAGATCGTCGCCACCGTGTCCTGCGGTGACGACGACGCCGCCGGGCGCCCCGAGGCCGTCGCCGAGATCGTCGCCCTGATCCAGGAGGCGCGGCCCGACCTGGTGGTGACCGGCCCGGCGTTCACGAGCGGCCGCTACGGCCTCGCGTGCGCCCGGGTGGCGGCCGCGGCCAAGGTCGCGGGCCTCAACTCGGTGGCAGCCATGCACCCCGACAACCCCGGACTCGACGAGGCGGGCGGCGCGCCGGTCATCGCCAGCGGTGAGGCGGCCCGCCTCATGGGCCCCGCCCTCGACACCCTGGCGGTCGCGGTCCGGAAGCTGTTGGCCGGCGAGGTGCTCACCACCGCCGACGGTCTGGTCGGCCTGGCACCCAGGCAGCCCCGGATGGCCGACCGCAATGCCGCAGAGCGGGCGGTCGACCTGGCCCTGGCCCGCCTCGGCGGCGACCGGGAGGCCACCGAGGTTCCCCTCCCCCGCTTCGACAAGGTCACCCCCGCGCCGCCCGTCACCGACCTGGCGACGGCCACCGTCGCCATACTCACCGAGGGTGCCCTCGTCCCGGACGACAACCCGGGAGGGCTGGAATCGGCCCGGGCCACCAGGTGGCTGCGCTACTCCCTGGCCGGTCGCGAGGAGCTCACCCCCGGTGAGTGGCGGTCGGTTCACGGTGGGTTCTCCACCGTGTGGGCCAATGCCGACCCCCACCGCATCCTCCCTCTCGACGCCGCCCGCCAGCTCGAACGGGAGGGCGCCATCGGCCATCTGCACGAGGAGTTCCTCGTCACCGCCGGGAACGGGACATCGGTGGCCAATGCCCGCCGCTTCGGCGTGGAGTGGGCCGCAGACCTACGCCACTCCGGCGCCCGGGCCGCCATCCTCACCGCCACCTGAGGGACGGGAACGCGTTGCGGGGCAACGCTTGCGAAGGAGCTGGAGCGGGCAGGCATCGCCACCGCCCTGCTCTGCAACCTCACATCGATCGCCGAGCGGGTGGGCGCGCCCCGCATCGTGCCCACGAGGGGCATCCCCTTCCCGGCCGGCGATCCGTCGCTCGAGCCGGCCGAGGAGCGGGCCTGGCGACAGCGCCTCCTGGAGCGGGCCCTGGAAGCGGTGTCGACGGCCGTTCACGAACCGACCATTTTCGAGGTGAAATAGACTCATGCCCGATGTCGTGATCAGTGCAGCCGCCCAGGTGCTGGCCCACGTCCCCAGCCTGGCCCGCCACGGGTCGAAACCGAAGCGGGAGCTCCCGAAGAGCGCCGACCAGGCCGAGAAGTTCGCCGCCGCCCTCCGCTCCTTCGACGAGGCCTCCGCCTACCCGCCCCACCAGGCCTGGATCGGCAACATCCATCCCCGCGACCTGCCCGCCCGCCCGTGGGCCGCGAATGCGGGAGCCAGCCAGCGCGCCGGCCGGTTCGGAGAGATCATGCCCGAGCACGAGTTCCTCGGCGTCCTGGCTGCGGTCGACGACTTCGAGCTCTTCGCCCTCTCCCCCGAGGCGGCCAGGACCGCCGCCGCCGCCCTGGCCGCCCATCCCCTGGCCAAGGCGTTCGACCTCGACCGCATCGAGAAGGCCGCCGGCGACATCGAGGCGGTGGCCGCCGAGCCCAAGGCACTGCGGCTCACCGACGGGGCGGTGATGCGCTGCGCCCAGGCCGACGACGAGTCGCTGTCCGCCCACGTCCTGATCGACAACCTGGCGGCCAAGGCCACCGCCACCCTGGCCCTGCTCCACCTCCTCGAGAACTCGGGCATCGACCCCGCCTCGGTGGAGTACGTCATCGGCTGCGGTGAGGAGGCCATCGGTGACCGTTACCAGCGGGGCGGCGGCAACCTGGCCAAGGCGGTGGCCGAGGCCGCCGGGCTCACCGACGCCTCGGGCGCCGACGTCAAGAACTTCTGCGCCGCCTTCGTCCCCGCCCTGGTCGTCGCCTCGTCCCTGGTCAGCGCCGGTGTCTTTCGGCGGGTGGCCATCGTGTCCGGCGGGTCGATGGCCAAGCTGGGCATGAAGTTCCAGGGCCACCTGGCCAAGGACCTGCCCATCATGGAGGACGTGCTGGGCGGCACTGCATGCCTGGTCGAGGCCGACGACGGGAAGTCGCCCAGGGTCCGCCTCGACGTGGTCGGCCGCCACCGCGTATCCGCCGGGGGCTCGGCGGCCGAGGTGATGAAGGCGCTCGCCGTGGAACCCCTCGCCCGCCACGACATCGCCATGACCGACATCGACGACTACGCCACCGAGCTCCACAACCCCGAGATCACCGAGCCCCAGGGGTCGGGCAACGTTCCCGAGCGCAACTACCGCACCATCGCCGCCCTCTCCGCAGCCAAGGGCGACATCGAGCGCACGGACATAGCCTCGTTCGTGACCGAGCGCGGCATGCCCGGTTTCGCCCCCACCCAGGGCCACCTGGCGTCGGCCCTCTGCTACGTGCCGCACGCCCTGGATCGACTCACCACCGGTGACGCCCGTAAGGTCATGCTGCTGGCCAAGGGCAGTCTGTTCCTGGGCCGCATGTGCCAACTGTCCGACGGTATGAGCGTCTTGCTCGAACGGAATGAAGGTAGGTGAACAGCAACTTGCTCCAAGGAAAGAAAGTGATCGCAGTCGGTGAGCGCGACGGCATCTCCGGCCCCGCCATCGCCGCCTGCGCCAAAGCGGCAGGAGCCGAGGTGGTCTTCGTGGCCACCGAGTGCTTCGTCTGAACCGCAGCCGGGGCCATGGACCTGCAGAGCCAGGAGTCGATTCTCCGGGCCAGCCAGACCCACGACAAGGCCGACTTGCTGGTGCTGCTCGGCTCTCCCGACCCGGAGAGCGCGACCATCGCCGCCGAGACGGTCGTCGTCGGTGACCCGTCCTATGCAGGCGCCCTGGCCGGGGCCCAGTTGGGCCTCCTCACATACCACATCCTCGAAGACGAGGTGCATGCCGACATCCCCGATGACGTCTGGGAAGCGCAGATCGGGGTGATGGCCGACGTGCTCGAAGCCGGCGCCCTCGCCGAGACGGTGGCCGCCATCCGCGCTCAGAACTAGGAGTTCGATCGTTTGGTCAATCGGGGGTCATCTATGGCCGCCGATTGACCAAACACTCACGATCCTCCGCTGAACCACCCCTGCACGTCGGCGACGACGTGGGTCGAGCCCACGTTGTTGTAGATCGACACCTTGCCGTTCAGGACGCCGCCGTTCAGGACCCGAACGACGACGAGGTTCCCGATGGTCTGGCCGGCGACGAAGTTGAGGTTGGCTGCGATCGGACGGGCGGTGCCCGCAGGGAACAGGGTCAGGTAGCTGTCCGGCCCGGAGGCACCGGTGACGGTGACGTTGAGGACGACCGACGTCACGCCGGCGGCCGGCACCCCGCCCACACCGACCACGGTGAGGTCGACGGTTGCGCCGGCGGCGACCGGGGCGACGGCACCGCCTGTGCCGGTGCCGTCGCGGGTGTCGAGCAGTCGGTTGGGGCTCATCCCGACGTAGGTGGACCCGGCCGGAGGGGTGGCCGGGGCGGCGTACCATCCCGCCACGTCGGCGATGACCTGGGTGGACCCGGTGTAATTGTAGACGGCGATCTTGCCGCCGGCGCCGACCTGGGCGATGACTGCGTTGCTGGTCGCAGGGCCGGCGGCGAAGTTGAGGTTCGAGGCCGTGGGCCGGGCCGCTCCGGCCGGCCACACTGTCAGATAGCTCTCGGGGCCCGTAGCTCCGGCGACCGCCACATTGAGGACGACAGCGGTCACTCCCGTGGCGGGGACTCCGCCGACGCCCGTGACGGTGACCTGAAGCGTGGCTCCCGCACCGACCGCGGCGACCGTGCCGCCGGTGCCGGTGCCATTTCGGGTGTCGAGGATCCTCGCCGGGTTGACGGGGACGTAGGAGGAACCGCCGGCCGCCGAGTCGGAGTACCAGCCCTGGACGTCGGCGACGACGGCGACGACCCCCGCGTTGTTGTAGATCGAGACGCTCCCGTCCGCTCCGACCCTGGCGACGGAGACGTTGGACACCGAGACGCCCGGGGAGAAGTTGAGGCTGGAGGCGAAGGGGCGGCCGGCGCCCTTCGGCCACACGGTGAGATAGCTCGGGGGGCCGGCGGCGTTGGTGACGGCCACGTTCAGCGCCACCGCGGTCACGCCCACTGCGGGCACACCTCCGACGCCGGTCACCCGTACGTCGATGGTGCCGGCAGGGCCCACCGGGGCGGTTGGGGCACCGACGCCGCTACGGGTGTCGAGCACCCTGGCCGGCGAGAGCGGGTGGTACGTGGATCCCGGGGGCACGCCCATGATGGCGGCCACGTCGGAGCGCAGTGTGGGCAGGAGGCTCTCGGCCATGTCGCCGGGGCACTCGGTGGCGTTCAGGTCGCGGTGGCCGGTGATGGTCCGCACCGAGATGCCCCCGGCGACGACGGTGGCGTTGGGGTCGACCCCGTGGACCGCCAGCTTCCACGCCAACAGGTTGCGCACGGCGCCGTAGGCGGCCGAGGGCACCGGCTCGGTCGAGAAGGTGCCCAGGACGGCCACGCCCGTGCTCCCGGTGTTGAAGCCCTCGGCGTGGGCGCCCACCACGGCGTTGGTGGCGCCTCCGAAGCGGCCCTCGAACACCGTGCCGAAGCGGTCGACCAGGAAGTTGTACCCGACGTCACACCACAGGTTGGTGTGGGTGTGGAAGTAGTAGATCGCCCGGATGATGGCCGCGGAGTCCGCCGCCGTGTAGCTGTTGGATCCTGCGGTGTGGTGCACGACGGAGAAGCGGACGTTGGGGGCCAGGGTGGGCTGGCCGCACCCTGCGTTCAGTCCGCGGTACGACTCGTCCGCGCCCCATGCCGCGCGGCTGACGATGCCCGGCTGCTCTGGAGCCGCCCCCGCCGGCGCGGTCCGCCCGAGCCCTCCGCCGGCCGGCGGATCCGCGGCATGCAGTGCATGCAGCTTCAGACCCGGCAGCGATCCTTCCGCCACCCGGACCTGGACCTGGGCGACCCCGCGACCGACCCACACGGGCCCGGCAGAGGTCCGATCGTGGCGTTCGGCCGACCCGGGGTCGGGCCCCTCCGCCGGGTCACCGGCCACCCGTTCCCACTCGGTCCAACCGTCGGGGCCCTTGGCCCGCACCTCGACCGCGCCCGCCCGAGCCCCTTCCCACTCGAAGCCGACCAGCTCGGTGGGATGGCCGGTGTCGACGGTACGCAGCCAACCAACCTCCGCCCGGCCCGCAGCCAGGGTCTGGACCTTGTCGGAGATCTCCGCCCTGACCTCGCTGCGGGCGGGTCGCGCGACCACGCCTGTGGCCACGAGGGTCGCGGCGGCGGCAACCGTCGCCATCCTGGTGGCCAGGCGGCGGGCGCCCACCGACGAGCGGCGAATCGAGAGAAGACGCATGTCCAGGACCTCCACGCCGGGGACAGCGCTGTCCGCCTGCCGACAATCTACCGGCAGGTTCGAAGCCGGAGGGGCGAAGGCCGGTGGCGATCACCGATCGCGCCAGCCCTGTCGCGCTCCTGGGACCCATTCCGGGCGGCACGCGGCTCGAGCGAATGCGCGCTGCGGGAGAACTCGACGCGACGGAGAGTCCGGATGACCTACCCGAGCCCCTGATCCTTCCTGGTGACATCGAGACTCCGTCGTCGGCGATGGCGCGGTCACGCCTGGACGAGCGCTGACGGCGGCGGTGTACCCCGACTCCTCAGCGATCATGAAACTTGCGGTGCGCGAACCAGAGTCGGCGGGGCAGTGGCACTCCTCGGAGCATGGCGTTCTGCGCCGGTCGGGGCTAGGGGACGCGAAATCACACCTCGGCAGCTTCTGCCGCAGCCGTGGAGTGCGCAGGTAGGGTCGAGGCAATGAGCGCACGACAACACCGACGGAAGGACGGGCCTGCCGCCCACAACGCCATTTCGGGAGTCGTGTTCCTGGCCGGCGCCGGCGTCTATGCCCTTCTCCAGAGCTCGGGGATCACGGACTTCGACACCACCCCGCTCAGCGTCGGCATCATCGCCATTCTCGCCGGCCTGCTGAGCAGTCGGCAGCGAGCCATCGCCACCGGCCTCGTGCTCGCCGGCTGGGGAACGGCGGTACTGCTGGTGGCCAATGAGGTCGTGCCGGCCCCCCGCACCACGCCGGCCTACATGCTGGGCATCGGCGTCGGGCTGCTGCTGGCTGCGCTCCTTGCGCCGGAGGCGCATCGGGGCGACTGGCTCACCAGCGGCGCCATCGCCGCAGCGTTCGGGCCTCTCGGGCTGTTCCTGTCCTACGACGTGAGCTCCCTGGGCCGCTGGCCGGCCTGGGCGCTGACCCTGGTGGCGCTGGCCGTCTGGGAGCTGTTCTGGGGCATGGTTCCTCGCTCCGGGGCGGGCGGGACCGGTCGCGCCGTCGTGAGCGAGTCGCAGGCGTAAGGGCCGGCCCGACGCCGGCGAGAAACCCCGACGCCAGGAGCCGTCTGCGGTCAGACTGACTCCATGACCGCATTGATCGTGGCGGGCGCCATCCTCGCCGTCCTTCTGTTCATCGTCCTTCCGTCGATCCTGATCATCGTGACCGAGTACGAGCGGGCCGTGTTCTTCCGGCTCGGCCACATCAAGGAAGGGGCCAAGGGGCCGGGCATTGTCGTTCGGTTCCCCCTCATCGACCGGGTGGTGAAAGTCAGCCTGCGGGTGGAGGTGGTCGACATCCCGCCCCAGGCGGCGATCACGTCCGACAACGTCACCATCCAGGTCGACGCAGTGGTCTATTTCCAGGTGCTGGATCCGATCCAGGCCGTCCTCGGCGTCGACAACTTCCGCTTCGCCAGCCAGCGGGTGGCCATGACCAGCCTCCGGTCGATCATCGGCCGCTTCGAGCTCGACGACCTGCTGGCCCACCGGGAGACGGTCAACGACGAGCTGCGGGACAAGATCGCCCAGTCCACCGGAGCCTGGGGCGTCGAGGTGAAGCAGGTCGAGATCCGCGACATCACCCTTCCCCCCGAGCTGCTGCGGGCCATGGCCCGTCAGGCCGAAGCCGAGCGGGAGCGTCGAGCCAAAGTCATCGCCGCAACCGGTGAGCTGGAAGCGAGCCAGGAGCTGGCCGAGGCGGCCACGACCCTTGCCACGGCGCCGGGCGCGTTGCAGCTGCGCACGCTCCAGACCCTGGCCGAGGTGGCGACCGAGAAGAACTCCACGCTCATCTTCCCGATCCCCGTCGAGCTCCTCGCCGCGCTGCAGAGCTTCGGCCACCGGGAGCGCTGAGCGCCCCGCACCAAGCCCTCTCCGAGGAGTTACACAGGCTTCAGTTCATGTTCTCGCTTCACCCGTCGATATTCACTGCAACAACGGGAGGCGAGGCGAGATGCGCTACAACACCGGTCGGAACACGGGTCGGAACCGGAGGCTGCTGGCGGGAGTTGTCGGGGTGAACCTGGCCCTGGCCCTGGCCGTGAGCGCAGGGGCCGTGCCCCGGCCTGGCGATCACGACTCAGTGCTGACGGCGTCGGTGGCCCAGGTCGAGGAAGTGGCGGCGCCTATCGCCCGCCAGCCGGGCGACACTGCGGTGCAGGCGCCCGTGCCTACGACGTCGGCCGCGCCGGTGCCGAGCGCTACCCCGACCCAGGTCGCCGCCCCGAGGACCACCGCGCCTCCGACCACCGCCGCCCCCACCAGGGCTGCGGTGGCCACCAGGTCGACCACGCCGGCCCCGACGGCGACCACCGCCGCACCGGTCGTCGCCACTCCGGCGGCGTCGGGCAAGGTGCCCCGTCGCACGCCGACCGACGCCGAGGTCCAGCCGCTCATCGCGGAGCTGAAGGTCCAGATCGGCGGGCTTGCCGTCTTCGCCACCATCACCCCTGCCCAGATCGCCGATGCCGGCAACCAGATCTGCACCGCCTTCGACAACGGCCAGTCCTTCGCCCAGGTGAAGTCGACCGGGTTGACCATGATCCCGCCATCGATCGCCGTGAAGCCGGCCACGGTCGACTGGGCCGTCCGCAAGGGTGTCGCCCTGTACTGCCCGGGCCACGCCTCCAAGCTCGTCTGAGGAGCACACACCACATGTCCATGCTGATGAGCGCCCGCAACTCCAAGACCGACACCCGCACCCGGGCTCCGTACCCCCGGCTGGTCAGTACCGCCGCCGCCGCCCGTGCGATCAACGCGGTCAAGCTCTACGGCACGGCTGAGACGTCGGTCCGGGCGCTGGACGGGGTCAACGTCGACTTCGCCTCCGGCTGCTTCACCGCCATCATGGGCCCCTCCGGTTCGGGTAAGTCCACCCTGCTCCACTGCCTGGCCGGGCTCGACACCCTCTCCTCGGGCGCCATCTCCATCGGCGACACCGTCCTCGGCACCCTGCGGGAGCGCCAGCTCACCCGCCTGCGGCGCGACCGGATCGGCTTCACCTTCCAGGCCTTCAACCTGCTGCCCACGCTGACCGCGGCCGAGAACATCACGCTCCCGCTCGCCCTGGCCGGGCGCAAGCCGGACCAGGCGTGGTTCGACACCGTCATCGAGGTCGTCGGCCTGCGCAACCGTCTGCACCACCGGCCGGCCGAGCTCTCCGGCGGCCAGCAGCAACGGGTGGCCGCGGCCCGGGCGCTCGTCTGCCGTCCCGATATCATCCTGGCCGACGAGCCCACCGGCAACCTCGACTCCAAGGCCGGCGGCGAGCTGCTCGCCTTCATGCGCCGGGCCGTCGACGGCTTCGGCCAGACCATCGTCATGGTGACCCACGACCCGGTAGCCGCCTCCTACGCGGATCGCATCGTGTTCCTGGCCGACGGCCAGGTCGTCGACGAGATGTTCGAGCCCACCGCGGAGCGGGCCATCGACCACATGAAGCAGCTGGGCGGCTGAACGTGCGATGAGGCGGCTGCTGCGGGGAGCGTTGTCGCAAGGCGTGAGGCTGTTCGGAACGGCGCTGGCGGTGGCCTTGGCCGTCACCCTGGTCTCGGGCACGTTCATCCTGACCGACACCATCGACGCCGCCTTCCACCAGGCGTCGGCCGACACAAGCGGCTCCTCCGACGTCATCATCCGCTCCACCGCCCTCTTCGCGGCTCAGGCCAACAGCCTCCCCGAGCGGGAGCCGGTCCCCCAGTCGCTCATCGAGAGGATTGCCGCCATCCCCGGTGTGAAGGCGGCGTGGGCCGCCATCCAGGGCTACGCCGAGCTGGTCGACAAGCAGGGCCAGGCCATCGCCGCCAAGGGCCTGCCCACCGTGGGCAGCGCCGCGACTCCCGACGTGACCTTGACCGCAGGCCGGTCCCCGGTCGGGCCCGACGAGGTGGCCATCGACATCGAGACCGCCCGCCGCTCCGGCCTGGTGCTGGGCGACAAGATCAAGGTGCTTTTCTCCGGCTCCACCCAGGAGTTCACCATCGGGGGGCTCCTGGAGGCTGCGAACGACGTGGTGGCCTCCACCAAGGCCGTCTTCGACTCGGTGACCGCGCAGCGGATGCTGGGCGTCGAAGGTCAGGTCGACGCCATCCCCGTGAAGGCCGAGGCCGGGATCAGCCCCGACGAGCTCCGGACCCGCATCAACGCCGTCCTCCCCGATCAGTTCGAGGCGGTGACGACCGCCCAGGTGGCCCGGGAATCGGCCGAGTCCTGGACCAAGGCGGTGGCGTTCCTGCCCACCGCCCTCCTGCTCTTCGCCGCCGTCGCCCTGCTCGTCGGCGCCTTCATCATCTGCAACACGTTCTCGATCCTGGTGGCCCAGCGGGCCCGGGAGCTGGCGCTTCTCCGGTCACTCGGCGCCAGCCGGGCCCAGCTCACCGCCTCCGTGCTCTGTGAGGCGGTGGCCGTCGGTGTGGTCGGCTCGGTGGTCGGTGTCGTCGCCGGGTTCGGGGCGGCCCGGGGCCTCCTCGCGCTGTTCGACCGCATGGGCTTCGAGCTGCCCAGCTCCTCGGCGGTGTTCCTGCCCCGGACGGCCGCCGTCGGGGTGATCGCCGGCGTGGCGGTCACCGTCCTCGCCGCCCTGGCCCCCGCCCGCCGGTCCACTCGCGTGTCACCCGTGGGCGCCCTGCGTGGGGCCGACGGCGGCCGGACGACGTCGACCCAGGGGCGCCTCCTCGTCGGCGCCGCCGCCGGGGTCGCCGGCCTGGCCACCTTGCTCACCGGCGTGCTCAGCGGCGGGAACCGTCCGCTGATCGCCGTCGGCCTGGGCGCGGTCGGGATCCTGGTCAGCATCGCGGTGCTGACCCCCCTGGCGGCCACGCCGGCCGCCCGGGTGCTGGGTGCTCCCCTGGTCCGGATCTTCGGTGAGCCGGCGTTCCTCGGGCGGGAGAACGCCATGCGCAGCCCCCGCCGCACCGCCTCCACCGCCGCCGCCCTCATGATCGGCATCGGCCTGGTCGGCGTGGTGGCCATCCTCGCCGCCTCGGTCAAGGCCTCGGCGGGCCGCACCGTCGACGAGAGCCTCCGGGCCGACTTCGTCCTCACCCCCGCCGGCCTCGGCGGGGCGGTCAGCGGCGTGCCGCCGGTGGTCGTCGACCGGCTGCGGACCACGCCCGGCGTCGCCACCGTCTCGGAGCTCCGAGGCGGCCAGTGGGGCCTGGACGGGCGCACGCAGACGCTCCTCGCCGTCGACCCGGGCACGGTCACCACCATGCACGCCGTGGACGACGAGTCGGCCGCCTCCGTCCGGCGCCTCGACGACAAGGGCGTGCTGGTCCGGGACACCGTGGCCGAGCGCTACGGCTGGCGGCTCGGCGACTCCGTCCCGATGACCTTCGCGCGTACCGGCACCAGGAAGATGGTGCTGCAGGGCACGTTCTCGACCACCGCGGTGCGGACGGACTTCGTCATCACCCTGGGCGCCCACAAGGCCAACTACGCCCAGATCTTCGCGCTCGAGGTCGACGTCGCCCTGGCTCCGGGTGTCAGCCAGGCCGACGGCCGGGCCGCCATCGAACACGCGCTGGCCGACTACCCGGTCGTGAAGATCATGGACCACGCCGAGGTGCTCGCCGCCCAGGGCGAGCAGGTCGACCGGCTGCTCGTACCGGTGACCGCCCTCCTCGCCCTCTCGGTCATCATCGCCCTGCTGGGCATCGCCAACACCCTTGCCCTGTCGATCCACGAGCGGACCCGGGAGGTCGGACTGCTCCGGGCGCTCGGCATGGCCCGCCGCCAGCTGCGGGCGATGATCCGGTCCGAGGCCCTCATCATCGCCGCTCTCGGCGCCGCCCTCGGCATCACCGTCGCCCTCTTCTTCGGCTGGGCCCTGGTGGCCTCCATGCGCCACCTGGGCGTGACGGCGCTCGTCTTCCCCGTCGCCCAGCTCGGCGGCCTGGCCGTCCTGGCGGCGGGCGCGGGCATGGTGGCCGGCATACTGCCCGCCCGCAAGGCCGCCTCCCTCGAAGTGCTGAAGGCCATACGCTCCGACCGCTGATCTGAGCGCGCCAAGGGACCATCGGCCCTTCCTCCGGTGACCCCGGGCCCTGGTGACCGCCGGCCGATCGGTGGACGATCGACCCATGTCCACCATTCTCGATCTCGCTCCGCCCCAGAGCCCCCCGCCGGCCCCGGACCGCACGCCGTCCGTGCGCACCCGCCCGAGGTCCTCCGACCGGCGGGACAACCTGATGTTCGTTGCCGTGGTCGTGTCGGGGATGGCCCTGCTGACCGCGATCTTCGGCGTGGGGCTCGGGCACCGGGCGATCAACGAAGCCCGCAGCGGCAGTGGCGCGGAGAGCGGCGGGGCGCCGCAGACGGCAACCGTCCACCTCAGCGAGTTCGCCCTCACGCCGGCGACGCTCGAGCTGGCCTCAGGCGGGACCATCACCGTGCACAACGACGGCGTCGCACCCCACAACCTGGCCATCGAGGGGACCGACTTCATCAGTCCCATGATCAACGGGGGCGAGAGCGCGAACCTGGCGCTCACCGGCCTGGCGCCCGGCACCTACACCATCATCTGCCAGGTCGTCGGCCACTCGGACGCCGGCATGAAGGGCACGCTCGTCGTCAAGGCGGGGGGCAGCGCGCCGGCGGCCGCCGCCGAATCCCACAGCCCCGATGCGGCCACGGCCAACGGCGAGATGGACGCAGCGATGGAGCGGTCCATCAAGGCGTTCCCGGCCACGACGAAGGGCGTCGGGGCCCAGGATCTGTCGCCGAAGTTGCTGGCCGACGGCACGAAGCAGTTCGACCTCACCGCCTCCGTGGTCAAGTGGGAGGTCGAGCCGGGTCGGTTCGTCGATGCCTGGACCTACAACGGCACCGTGCCGGGACCAACGCTTCGGGCGGAGGCGGGCGACAAGGTACAGGTGGTCCTGCGCAACGGGCTTCCGGAGTCGACCTCGATCCACTTCCACGGCCTGACCACCCCCAACGCCGCCGACGGCGTCACCTTCATCACCCAGCCGCCCATCAAGCCCGGTGAGACGTTCACGTACAGCTTCACGGCCCAGGCCACGCCGGCGGTCGGGATGTACCACTCCCACCACAACGCCGTGACCCAGGTCCCCAACGGGCTGGCGGGCACGTTCCTCGTCGGACACCTCCCGGTTCCCGCCGGCGTCACCGTCGCCCAGGAGCAGATCATGATGGTCAACGACGCCGGGACGCTCGGCTACACGCTGAACGGCAAGTCCTTCCCGGCCACCGCCCCGATCGTGGCCGCCCAGGGGGATTGGATCCAGGTCCACTACCTGAACGAGGGCCTCATGGCCCACCCGATGCACCTGCACGGGATGGGCCAACTGGTCATCGCCAAGGACGGCTTCCCACTGCCCCAGCCCTACGAGGCCGACACGATCATGGTCGGTCCGGGTGAGCGGTACACCGTGCTGGTGCACGCCACCGAGGTCGGCACCTGGGCGTGGCACTGCCACATCCTCACCCACGCCGAGGGCGCCACCGGCATGTTCGGCATGGTCACCGCCCTCGTCGTGAAGTAGCGCTCAGGGGGCGGTGACGAGATACCGGGCGCCGGCGGCCAGGCTGTCCTTGGCCCGGGCCGCAGCGAAAAGGGCGGGGTAGCCACCCGTGAGCGCCTGGGCCGGCCTCGATACCCGCTTGCCGCCGGCCAGGCCGTACCGCACCGGAACCGTCTCCGGGGCGTACGTGCCGAACAGGCGGTCCCAGACGATCAGCATCGAGCCAAAGTTCTTGTCGAGGTACTCGGGGTTCGACCCGTGGTGCACGCGGTGGGCGGACGGGGTCACGAACACGAGGTCCAGAGCGGTCCGGCGCCGGACCAGCTCGGTGTGCTGGAGCTGGCCGACCATGAGCACGAGGGCGCCCATCGCCGCGAAGGCCACGGGGTGGAAGCCCAGCAGCGGCACCCACAGTGCCAGGACCGGCTTGTAGATCGCCTCCATCCAGGGCAGGCGCACGGCGGAGGTGAAACTGAACCGCTCGAGGGAGTGGTGGATCATGTGCGACGCCCACAGCACCCGGACCTGATGCTCGGCCCGGGTGGGTCCAGTAGTAGGCGAGGTCGCGACCGAGAAAGACGCCGAACCACACATACGGGTTGGTCCAGTCGAGGTCGAACAGGCAATGCTCGTAGACGGCCAGGGCCACCCCGAACATCAGCCCCTTGGCGATCACGCCCTTGGCTACCAGGTACGCCAACCCGGCCACCATCGACGTCGCCGACCCCGTTCGATCCGCCCGGCGCCGCAGCAGCTCCCCGCCGACGGTAAGGGTCACTGACAGCGTCAGCAACAGGACGGCGTGATCCGTCAGCCAGGCAATGAACTCCGATGCGGTGGGCATGGGTTCATGGTCGTCCCCCCGGCGCCGGTCGCCCACCCGGACTGGCCCCCAAACTCCCCTGGGGGCCGGCAGGCGTTCCTGTCGACGAATCCGGTCGGGAACCGGCGCAGTCGGCACCCCGGAACGGCTCGACGGCTTCGGTTCTCCGCTACGGCGAACGGGAACGGCCCGGATCGACAGGTAGTTTGCAGAGCGTGCCCGGTTCTGACTCTGCCCGCTCCTGGGTGGCCAAGGTGGCGGTGCCGGTGGGCGCCGGCCTGGTGCTCACCTACGCCTACGGCACGGCGAGGTACCGCCGCAACTCTCGCGAGGGATACACCTTCGACGACCTACCCCAGCCCGGCACCGATGCGTTCACCCGCTTCGTCGAGGGCGTAACCGGCGCGTCAGTGCGCCCAGGAAACCGGGTGCGCATCCTGCGCAACGGCCGCCGGACGTTCCCCGCCATGCTCGACGCCATCGCCGCCGCCCATACCACCATCGACCTCTCGTCCTACATCTACTGGCCCGGCGAGATGGCCGACCGGTTCACCGAGGCGCTGTGTGCCAGGGCCCGGGTCGGGGTCGAGGTCAACGTGGTTCTCGACGCCTACGGCTCGGCCAAGCTCGATCACGGCACGGTCGAGCGCCTGGAGCAGTCCGGCGTCACGGTGGCCTTCTTCCGACCGCCGGCCTGGTACACCCTCGACAAGCTCAACAACCGGATGCACCGCCGGCTCCTCGTCATCGACGGCCGCATCGGGTTCGCGGGCGGCGTCGGCATCGCCGACGTCTGGACGGGCGACGCCGAGGATCCGGAGCACTGGCGGGAGACCCACGCGATGGTCGAGGGCCCGGCGGTTCGCGACATCCTCGGAGGCTTCCTGGAGAACTGGGCCGAGGCGTCCAAGGTGGTGCTCAGCGGGGCCCACGTGCCCGACCTGACCGTCTTCGACGACGGGGTCGACGTGACGGTGATCCGGAGCTCGCCCCGGTCGGGAGGCACCGCCACCGCCCAGCTGTTCTCCGCCGCAGTCGCGGGCGTCAAGGAACGGCTGTGGATCACCACCGCCTACTTCGCCCCGGGAGAGGCCTTCGTCGACCTGCTGTGCGACGCCGCCGGCCGGGGCGCCGACGTGAAGCTCCTGGTCAACGGGCCCAACGTCGACAAGGAGGTGGTCCGGGAGACCGGCCAGCGCCAGTACGGTCGCCTGCTGGAGGCGGGCGTCCGCATCTTCGAGTACCAGCCGACGATGCTCCACGCCAAGGTGATGATCGCCGACGGCTGGGCCAACCTCGGCTCGAGCAACCTCGAGCACCGCTCCTTCGGCCTCGACGACGAGCTCATGATCGCCTTCACCGACCCTGGCCTGATCGACGAGCTGGCCACTGACTTCGCCGACGACCTCGCGGTGTCCGAGGAGTTCGACCTCGACCGCTGGAAGCAGCGCTCCCTCGCCAAGCGGGCCCGGGAGGCCGCCGGCGACCTCTTCCGTCAGTCGTTCTGAGCTTCCCGCAAGGGAGCGTCCTCAGGTAATCGGCTCCTCAAGTAATCGGCCCACCTGGTCGATAAAGCCAGGGTGTCCTCCCTTGCGGTAGGCCTCACCGCCCTGGCGCTCGCAGTGGCGGTCGTCTACCTGGTGATCGCCATCTACATCGTGCCCAGGATCGACCTCGGCGGGGCCGACCGTCGAATCGTCCTCCTGGTGCGCGGCGGCGCCGCCGCCTTCTTCAGCGGGTGTGCCCTCACCCACATCCACATGGCGATCCATTATCTGGGAGAGCCGGGCACCGCCAGCGTCCACGAGCTGGCGTTCCACATACCCCAGGTCGTCGGAGGCTGGCTCTTCGTGGTCGTGTGCGGCCGTCAGCTGGACATCGCCGTGGTCCGCAAGAAGTCCGCTCAGGAACGTGAGGTCGAGGAGAAGCTGGCCGTCGAGCGCCAGAACCACGCGTTGGCACTGGAAAGCTCCCGGCTCAAGTCGGCGTTCCTGGCCAACATGAGCCACGAGATCCGCACCCCGATGAACGGGGTGGTGGGCATTACCGATGCGCTCCTCGACACCCCCTTGGACCCGGTCCAGCTGGAGTACGTGCACATGATCCGCTCCTCGGGTGACTCCCTGCTCGCGGTCATCAACGACATCCTCGACATCTCGAAGATCGACGCCGGCCGGCTCCAGGTGGAACGGACGGAGCTCAACATCGCTGACCTCGTGGAAGAGGTGTGCGCGCCGTTCGCCCATCCGGCGAAGGTGAAGGGTCTGGAGTTCGACGTGATGATCGACCCGGCCCTGGATCGCACACTGCTCGGCGACCCACTGCGCATCCGCCAGATCCTCACCAACCTGGTCGGCAACGCGCTCAAGTTCACGGGTGATGGCCAGGTGACGGTGTCGGTCACCGACGAAGGGCATGTCGTGCGCTTCGAGGTCCGGGACACCGGCCCGGGCGTCGACCCGGACCGCAGGGTGGCCATCTTCGACGAGTTCGCCCAGGCGGCGGCGAGCACCACACGCACGTTCGGCGGCACCGGCCTCGGGCTCGCCATCTCGAAGCGCCTGGCCGAGGCCATGGGCGGCAGCATCGGGTTGACGGGCGAACCGGATCAGGGCAGCACGTTCTGGTTCACCGTCGAGCTGATCGCTGAGGCCTCGTCACCGGATCCGACCCGCCTTGGACTTGTCGGGCGCCGGGCTATCGCCGTGCTCGGTGGGAAGCCCGGCTGCACGACACTCGATCGACAGCTCGAAGCATGGGGCATGGACGTGCTCACCGTCGGACCCATGGGCTTGATGGACGCGTTGCGGACGCCGGACCGAAGCCGCCCCGCGGTGATCGTCGTCGACGAGGGCCCGCAATGCCCCCGGCCCCTACAGCTCCTGGCGGATGTTCGACGGGACTGGCCATCGCTTCCGCTCCTGGCGCTGCGAGCGGGAGCGATGGCTCGGCCCGAACTGAAGGACGAGTGGTGCATGCAACTGGCGAAGCCAGCGCGGCGCGCTGCGGTCTACAAGGCCCTGACAACCCTGCTGGCCGACAGGGCCGGCGAGCCTCCGGAGATCCGTCGCACAACCGGTTCGGCCCCGACGGCGCCGAACGGGATGCGGCTGCTGCTGGCCGAGGACAATCACGTCAACCGGGTGGTGGCCGAGGCCATGCTCGGCAAGCTCGGCTACACGGTGGACGTGGCCCACAACGGTCGGGAGGCGGTGGAGATGCGGTGTGGGAACGACTACGCCGCCATCCTGATGGACTGCCAGATGCCGGAGATGGACGGCTACCAGGCGACGCAGGAGATCCGACGGAGCGAGAACGGTGGACGGCGAACCCCCATCATCGCCATGACTGCGCACTCCATGATCGCCGACCGTGACAGGTGCCTGGCCGCGGGGATGGACGACTACATCTCCAAGCCCGTGCGCATGCCGGTGCTGGAGGCGACCCTCACCCGCTGGGTGCCGGCGACGTCGAGCCCGTCACCTCAGTCCTCCCCCAGGTAGGCCTTGCGGACGCCTTCGTCGCCCAGGAGGTCGGCGCCGCTCCCCGAGAGCACGATCCGGCCGGTCTCGAGCACGTGGCCGCTGTCGGCCAGGGCGAGAGCGGCCTGGGCGTTCTGCTCGACGAGGAGCAGGGTGGTGCCCCGGGTCTTGAGCTCGGCCAGCGTGGCGAAGATCGTGCGCATGACGAGGGGCGACAAGCCCATCGACGGCTCGTCGAGCATGAGCAGGCGGGGCCGGCTCATGAGGGCCCGGCCGATGGCCAGCATCTGCTGCTCGCCGCCCGAGAGGGTGCCGGCCGCCTGGGTGCGCCGCTCGGCCAGGATCGGGAAGAGGTCGTAGACCATGGAGACGTCGGCCTCCACCTCGTCGTCCTGGCGACGGTAGGCGCCCAGGTCCAGGTTCTCCCGCACCGTCATGCGCGGGAACAGCCGGCGGCCCTCCGGCGCATGGGCCACGCCGCGGGCCACGATCTCATGGGCGGGCAGGCGGTCGATCCGCTGCCCGTCGAACCTGATCTCGCCGGCGCCCGGCTGCTGGAGCCCGGAGAGGGTCCGCAGCGTCGTGGTCTTGCCCGCCCCGTTGCTGCCGATCAGGGCCACCACCTGCCCGGCCTCGACGTCGAAGCTGATGCCCCGGACCGCATCGATCTGGCCGTAGGCCACGTGCAGGTCGCGCACCTCGAGGAGGGCGGCCATCAGCCCGCAGGAGCGCCGAGGTAGGCCTCGATGACCCGGGGGTCGCCCTGGACCTCGGCCGGCGTGCCCTCCACGAGCTTGCGGCCCTGCACCAGCACGGCCACCCGGTCGCACAGGCCGAAGATGAAGCGCATGTCGTGCTCGATCACGGCCACGGCGACGCCCCGGTCGCGGATACGACGCACCAGGTCGGCCGTAGCCCGGGTCTCCTGCGCGTTCATGCCCGCCCGGGGTTCGTCGAGCAGGAGCAGACCGGGTTCGCTGGCGAGGGCCCGGGCGATCTCGAGGCGCCGCTGGTCGCCGTAGGAGAGGTTGCGGGCCACCACCTCGCCGAGGCGCGCCATGCCGACGAAAGCCAGCAGCTCGTCGGCCCGCTCCTCGGACTCGCGCTCCTCGCGGTGGAACTTCGGCCCCCGGCCGATGGCCGACGCGAGACCGACGCGGGTGCGGCAGTGCCGGCCGACCAGGACGTTCTCGAACGCGGTCATGTGCGGGAAGAGGCGGATGTTCTGGAACGTCCGGGCCACGCCCGCCCGAGTGAACCGGTCGGGACGTCCGGAGAGGATCTGGCCACGGAACCGGATGTCACCGTCGGTGGGGACCTCGAGACCGCTCAGGCAGTTGAAGAGCGTGGTCTTGCCCGCCCCGTTCGGACCGATGACGCCGACGATGTCCCCTTGGTCGACGTCGAGGTCGACGGCGTCAACGGCCAGCAACCCCTCGAACCGCTTGGTGACGCCCCGCACCTCCAGGAGCGCGCTCACGACGCCACCGGACTTCCCGGCGGCGGGCCGGTGGCGCCGGGGAGGCCCGGGACGCCTTCCGGTGCCTCCTCCCGCAGCTCGCGTCGCCGGCGCCGGCTGGGCACCAGGCCCTCGGGCCGGAAGCGCATGAGCAGGATGAGCGCGGCGCCGAAGAGGAGCAGCCGCTTGTCCTGGAACGACCGCAGCTTCTCGGGAAGGACGAACAGCGCGGTCGACCCGAGGAGGGCGCCCGGGACGGTGCCCATGCCACCCAGCACCACGGCGGCCACCAGCAGGATCGACTCGAGGAACGTGTAGGAGTCGGGCGAGACCTGGGTGGTCACGTGGGCGTTCACCGTGCCGGCCGCGCCGGCCAGGAAGGCACCGATGGCGAAGGCGAGCAGCTTGAGCCGGATGGTGTCGATCCCGCTGGCCGCCGCCGCGACCTCGTCCTCCCGGATCGCCACCCATGCCCGCCCTATGCGGCTGTCGTTCAGCCGCGTGAAGACGAGGATGGCACCGCAGATCAGCACCAGTTCGACGAAGTAGTAGTTGGCGAAGCCCGGCAGGGTGACGCCGAACACGGAGTGGGACTGGCCGAAGTCGAAACCCCCCATGGCCAGGTCGGGGACGCCGGAGATCCCGTTCGGGCCGCGGGTGAGGCCGTCCCAGTTGTTGGCGGTGATGCGGAAGATCTCTCCGAAGCCGAGGGTGACGATGGCCAGGTAGTCGCCCCGGAGCCGCAGCGTGGGCGTGCCGATGACGAGCCCGAACACCGCGGCGATCAGCCCTCCGAGCAGGACCACGACGATGAACGGGATGTGCACGTGCACGGTGGTCAGCGCGGCATTCGAGAGAAGGGCGCCCACGTAGGCGCCGACGCCGAAGAAGGCGACGTAGCCCAGGTCGAGCAGGCCGGCCAGGCCGACGACCACGTTGAGGCCGATGGCGGCGACCGCAAAGACCCCGATCGAGGCGAACACGCGAATCCAGTAGGCGTTGCCCTGCTGGGTGAACGGGAACGCCACCGCCACCGCGCCGGCCAGCAGCAGCGCGATCCGGTGGTGACGGGCGAACAGGGCGCCCAGCCACCCGAAGACCCCGAGGTGGTGGAGGGCGACGGACACCGACGTCACGAACACCAGGAACGACACGAAACGGCTCGACTCGTCGATTGCCAGCCCCCACACGACGGCACTCAAAAGGGCGAGGAGGGCGACGGCGACGGCCGCGATCTCGAGCGCCGGGGCCCGCGTGGGCGCCTCCTCGCCGGCCGCGGGAGAGCCGGGGGGCAGGCGCCAGGCCGCAGCCACCAGAAGCGCCGCTCCGGCCGTGCTAAGCCACGCGCCCCACGCCACCGAGCCTAGGCCGCCGCCCTGGTCGACGAGGGCGATCAGATTCACGCCGACGACGACCGCTGCGCCTGCGCTGGTCGCCAGCGCCGCCCACCGCCGCCCGCCGACGTCGAGCACGAACAGCAGGGCACCCGCCGTGAGGAGGAGGCAGAACAGCCGGGCGCCGCCGGGGAAACCGGCCAGCGACATCTTGCCCGGGAAGCCGGCGAACGTCGCCCACGGCGACAGGCTGCCGACGACCAGGGCGACGGCGCCCGCCACCGCCGGCGCCTGGGGCCTCCCCACCTTCACGCCCGTACCGCCACCCGCTCGCCCAGCAGCCCTCCCGGACGGATGACGAGCACGGCGATGAGCACGACGAACGCCCATACGTCCTTCCACGACGAACCGTGCGGCACGTACTGGGTGGCCATGGCCTCGACGATCCCGAGGAGGAAGCCGCCGAGGACGGCGCCGGTCAGATTGCCGATGCCACCGAGCACGGCGGCGGTGAACGCCTTCAGCCCGGACAGGAAGCCGATGCGGAAGTCGATCTGGGCGAAGCGCATCCCCTGCATCACGCCGGCCACCGCGGCCAGCGCCGCACCCAGCACGAAGGTGATGACGATGACCCGGTCGACGTCGATGCCCATCAACTTGGCGCTCTCGGGATCCTGCGATGTCGCCCGCATGGCCTTGCCCGTCCTCGTGGTCTTCACGAACACCTGCAACGCCACCATGAGGGCCACGGCCACGACCACGACGAACACCGAGACCCACGCCACGGTGACGCCCGCCACGTCGAACGTGCCACTGGAGATGAGCTGCGGAAACGGCTGCTGCCGCTTCCCGTCCGGGTAGAACAGCCGGACGGCCTCCTGCAGGAAGATCGAGACCCCGATCGCGGTGATCAGCGGGGCCAACCGCGGTGCGTTGCGCAACGGCCGGTAGGCCAGGCGCTCCATCAAGACCGCGGTGCCGACCGACACCGCGATGGCGACGACGAGGACGGCGGGCAGAGCCACCCACACGTTGTCCGCCCACGCCTCAGGAAGCCAGTACCTGTACACGGTGAGGCCTCCGAAGGCTCCGACCATGAAGATCTCGCCGTGGGCGAAGTTGATGAGCTGGATGATCCCGTAGACCATCGTGTAGCCCAAGGCGATCAGGCCGTACGTGGCGCCCAGCACCGTGCCATTGACCAGCTGCTGGACGAACTGCCTCACGACCTCACCCAGCAGCTGGTCAGGCTTTGAACTCCCCTGTCTTGACGGGCTTGAACTCGGCGGCCTCGACCTTGTACATGGTGAGGCTCTTGGTCACGGTGTCGCCGAAGTTGTCGAAGGCCACCTTGCCGCTGGCGCCCCCGAAATCGACCTTGCCGACCCCCTCGACGACCTTGCGGCGGACGCTGTCGTCGACCGCTGTGGCCGATCCTAGGGCGGTGGGCAGGGTGTTGATGATGGCGTTGGCTGCGTCGTACGCCAGCGCGCCGTAGGCCGAGTAGGAATCACGGAAGCCAGCGGCCTTGTAGTCGGATATGAACTGCTTGGCCGAGTCGAGCGACTCGGGAGGGGCGCCCACCGACGTGCCGTAGTCGCCGTTGGCCGCAGCGCCGGCCGTCTTGGCGTAAGTCGCGTCGACGATGCCGTCACCGCCCATGAGGGGAACCCTCATGGCCTGGGGGCCTTTGGCCTGGTTGGAGATCAGGGACGCTTCGGGGTACTCGCCGCCGTAGAAGATCAGGTCCGGGTTCAGCGGCTTGATCTTGGACAGCACCGCGGCGAAGTCCTTGTCACCGGGGTTGATCGTCTCGGTGGCCACCACCTTGCCCCCGTTCTTTTCGAACCGGGCCCGGAAGGAATCGGCGAGTCCCTGTCCGTACGCCTTCTTGTCGTGGATGATGGCGACGTTCTTGGACTTGAGGTCGTTGGACGCGTAATCCGCGGCGAAGCCACCCTGCAACGAGTCGAGGGTGGCGGTGCGGAAGTAGTTCTTGTACGGACGGGTGGGGCTGCCCGGGTTCTGGCCGCGCGTGAGGGTGTCGTTGGTGTTGGCCGGAGAGATCTGGACGACGTTGGCCCGATCCAGCACCGGCGCCACCTGAAGGGCCACGCTCGAGTTGTACGTGCCCACCACGCCGACGACCGCAGCGTCGGAGCTGAGCTTGGCCGCGGCCTGGGCGCCGACGTCGGGCTTGGCTGCGTCGTCCTCGGCGGCCAGCTCGATGCGCCAACCAGGCACCTTGTTCTTCTCGTTGGCCTGGCGGATGGCCAGGTCGACGGAGTTCCGGATGCCGGTGCCAGTGGCGGTGAGATCGCCGGACAACGGGGCGATCACGCCGATCTTGACCACCTTGGTGGCCTGGCCGGCCCCTCCGCCGGTCTCCTCCTCGTCACCGCCACCACAGGCAGCAGCCAACAGGAGCGGGAGCAGCACGACCGCCGACCTCCGCCACTGACGCCTCGGTGTCTCCGGCATCCGACCTCCTTGCGCACGCTTCGAGATGAGACCGAACTTTGCCACGCCTGCGACCCGACTGCTGGGATCTCAGAGGTGTTGCACCACCCGGTCGAACCGGCTCACCGTCTCGACGTGGAATGTGTGCGGGAAGGCATCGACCAGAGCGACGGAGACGAGGGCGTAGCCCGCAGCCTGCAGCAGGACGGTGTCGCGGGCCAGCGACGCCGGGTCGCAGCTGACCAGCACCACACGGGGCGCTCCGGTGGCGGCCACCGCGGCCACGCCGGGGCGTCCGAGGCCCGACCGGGACGGGTCGGCCACCACCACCTGCGCGGGCTGCGGCCGCCACCGGCCCACCTCGGCGGCCACGACCTTGGCGTCGAGATCCGCCAGGTTGACCCGGGCGTCGGCGACGGCCGACCGGTCGCTCTCGACGGTGACCACCCTGACCCCGCGCTCCGCACCGAGCACCGAGGCGAACAGGCCCACACCGGCGTACAGGTCGACGAGCAGCCCGCCCTCGACCAGCGTGTCGCCGATCGACGCCGACACCGCCCGTGCGAGCGCGGCGGCCACAACCGGACCGGGTTGGAAGAACGAGCCGGCCGAGATGCGGAACCGGCGTCCGGCCACCTCCTCGTGGACGACAGCGGCCCGGTTCTCGCCCTCCTCGAAGACGGCGACGCCTGCCGGGACCTGCACGCCGGCGGCGTTGCGGTCGACGAGCACCATCCGCTCCCCGGTGGCCACCGCCACCCGCAGGAGTACCTCGTTGGCGCCCGGATAGCGGCCGGCGACGATCAGCTCCTCGAGGAGCGGATGAGCGGCCAGGCAGGCGTCGGTCTCCACCGCGCCCGATCCGCTGCGGGGACGGTGACCCGCCCGTCCCCCGGCGGCGACGGCCAGCCGGGCGGTGGTGCGCAGCGGCTCGCCATCAAGGGCCATGGCGACTGGCTCCGGCACCGGCGGCTCGGCCAGCTTGGCGATACGGCGCAGGGCATCGAGGACGATGTCGGCCTTGAGCCGAGGCTGGGCAGGACCGGACACGTGCTGCCACGTGCAGCCTCCACACCCGGCGGCCAGTGCGGGACACGGAGGGGCCACCCTGTCAGGCGAGGCCTCGAGCACCTCCAGGGTCACTGCCCGTGCGAAGTCCTTTCGGGCGTCGGTGATCCGGGCCCGCACCCGCTCGCCCGGGAGCGCCCCGTCGACGAAGACCACCCGTCCATCGGCGTCCCGGGCAAGGGCGGAGCCGCCGGCGGCCATGCCGGTCGGCTCCAGGTCAACCTCGGTCAACACAGTCCTTCGAGCACCACCGCCACGTCGTCCGGGCCCGGCATGCCCGCGATCTCCTCGCGGACCCGGCCTGCGGCGTGGGCAAACGCCGGCTCGCGCAGGAGCCGGCCGATGGCGTCGGCGATGGCGTCGGCCGAGGCATCGGCGGGCGCCAGGGTCAGCGCTGCGCCGGACGCCGCTCCTTGGGTGGCGTTGATGAACTGGTCGGCGGCCTGGGGCAGGCAGAGCTGCGGTATCCCGAGGCCCATCGAAGCCAGGAAGGTGCCCGACCCGGCGTGGGACACGACCACCGAGCAGTGGGGCAGGACGGCCGTCTGCGGCACGTACCGCTCGACCCGCACGTTGACAGGGGCCGCGCCGAGCGCCGCCGGGTCGGCCGCCGGGCCGACGGTGACCAACACGTCGACGTCGAGATCGGCAACGACCGCCATCGTCGCCGAGAAGAGCCCCGGGTCGTTGAAGACCGTGCCAAAGGTGACGTAGACGAGCGGCCGGGCGCCGGCGACCACCGGTTCGGCCAGGTCCTCCCCCACTGCGTCGAACGGGACAGGCCGCAGCGGCTGCACCTGGGGAACGTGGTCATAGCTCCCGGATCGCATCGACGGCGGGTAGATGTCGAGGTAGGGGTGGTCGTAGCAGCCTGCGTAGGGCCGGGGCTCCAGGCCGTGCGCCCGCCAGAGCGGTGCGACAGCGTCCGCGGCCGCGGCAACCCGGGGCTCGGGGAGCAGGGCGCCGAACGCATGGGTCACGTGCGGCACGCCTCTGAGGTGGGCGACGAGCGGAGCGGCCAGCTCCGACGCGTCGTTGACGACGAGCGCCGGCTGCCAGCTGTCGACCACCCGGAGGAGGTCGTCGAGCATCGGCGGCGTGCAGACCTCCCCGAAGAAGGCGGGGAACATCCGGTCGGGGCGCCTGTCGGGCGGCAAGGACGCCGTCCCGGCGAGGCACCGGTCGAACTCGCTGCGCCGCTCGGCCCCGGCGATGCCGGCAGCGAACGGGGCGAACCCGGCAGCCTCGACGCGAGGGCAGGCGTCGGCGGCGACGGCCCACCGCACCTCGTGGCCCCGCCCGGCCAGCGCCCGGGCCAGCGGCACCATGGGGTGCACGTGGCCGAGACCCGGATTGCTGGTGAAGAGGACTCTGCTCACTGCTTCTTGGCCCGGCTCGGCGCAACCCGCGGCGGCTCGTTGGGCATCTTCGGGTAGACGGGCGGCCAGGGGGCGTCGAGCAGACCGGCGGCCTCGTCGCGCCGGACCAGCTCCAGAACCGGCTCCAAGGACTGCGGTTCGGCGTCCATCGGCGACCACGGGTCCCCCGCCTGCGCCACCCGGGCCGGCACGTTCGCCATCGTCAGCTCGTCGGGCTGGATGCTGTCGAGCTCGTCCCACGCGAACGGGGTCGAGACCTGCGCCCCAGGACGGGCCCGCACGCACCATGCGCCGAAGATCGTCTTGTGAGGGGCGTTCTGGTTGAAGTCGACGAAGACCCGGGTGCCCCGCTCCTCCTTCCACCACGCGGCGGTGACCAGGTCGGGCCGGCGGCGTTCGAGCTCCCGGGCCACGGCGACGGCCGCGGACCGCACCTCGTACGACGTCCATCGCGGCTGCAGGCGCACGTACACGTGGATGCCCCGGTTCCCCGTGGTCTTGGGCATGGCGAGCACCCCGAGCTCCTCGAACAGCGACCGGACCTCGACCGCCGCCTCCTGCACCATCGGGAAGGTGACGCCCGGCGTGGGGTCGAGGTCGATGCGCAGCTCGTCGGCGTGCTCCAGATCCGACGCCCTGGTGGGCCACACGTGGAACCCCAGGCAGCCCAGCTTGACCGCCCAGAACACATGGGCCAGGTCGGCCACCACCAGGGCGTCAGAGGTGGTGCCGTTGGGTGTGGCGACCACGGCGGTCTGCAACCAGTCGGGGCGGTTCTCCGGCACCCGTTTCTGGAAGAACGACTGCTTGCCCGCCCCGTTCGGGAACCGCTGGAGCATGACCGGCCGGCCGCCGATGGCCGCCAGCAGCGGCCCGGCCACCGATTGGTAGTACAGGGCCAGGTCGAGCTTGGTCTCCCCCCGCTCGGGGAAGAACACCTTGTCCGGATGGGTGAGCACGATCTCGTGGCCCGCCGCCTCCAGCACCACCCCGTCGTCGGCCATGATCCGAGGGTAACGCCCTACCCTGAGGCCATGAAGACTGCCGTGGACGAGATCGCCGAGGGAATCTACCGGATCTGCTCCTACCTGCCGGACGCCTCACCCGGCGAGGGCTTCACGTTCAACCAGTTCCTGCTCGACGCCGAGGAGCCGATGCTCTTCCACTGCGGGCCGCGGCTGCTGTACCCGGACATCGCCGAGGCGGCCGGGCGGATCATGGACCTCGACCGCATCCGCTGGATCTCATTCGGCCACTTCGAGGCCGACGAGTGCGGGTCGATGAACCGTTGGCTGGCGGCTTCGCCGGAGGCCACCCTCGTCGTCGGCCAGGTGACCGCCCAGGTCTCGGTGGCCGACCTGGCCAACCGCGCGCCGCAGGAGTGGGCCGACGGCGAGGTGATCGACCTCGGCGGCAAGCGGGTCCGGCGCATCGACACGCCCCACGTGCTCCACGGCTGGGACGCAGGCCTGGTCTTCGACGAGACCACCGGCACCCTGCTCTGCGGCGACCTCTTCACCCACACCGGGGGCGGGCCTCCGGTGCGCGACGACGACGTGATCGAGCGGGCTTTCGCGGCCGAGGATCTGTTCAAAGGCCAGACCGCGCTGACTCCGTTCACCGCGCCGACCATCCGCAAGCTGGCCACCCTCGACCCGAGCACGCTGGCCATCATGCACGGGTCGGCCTTCACCGGTGACTGCCAGGAGGCGTTGATCGCGCTGGCCGAGGGCTACGAGGCCCGCCTGCTCGACGCGATGGACTAGTCGCTATGCGAGCCGGTCGACCGCCTTGCGGGCGGCAGCCAGCACCGGATCCCAGACCGGCGAGTAGGGCGGGGCATAGCCGAGGTCGACGCCCAGCAGCTCCTCGACGGTCATCGCGTTCCAGACTGCGAGGGCGACGGCGTCGATGCGTTTGGCCGCCCCTTCCTCGCCGACGATCTGACCACCTAGGACGCGCCCAGTGCCCCGTTCCACCACCAGCTTGGTGGTGATCTTCGCCGCGCCGGGGTAGTACCCGGCGCGCGTCGTCGACTCTGCGATGGCGGCATCGGTGACGAATCCGGCCGCCTCGGCCTCCGCGTCGCCGAGGCCGGTGCGGGCGACCTCCAGGGCGCCCACCTTGGTGACGGCGGTGCCGATCACGCCGGGAAAGGTGGCGTACCCACCGCCGAGGTTGATGCCGGCGACCCGGCCCTCCTTGTTGGCGTGGGTCCCGAGTGCGACGGCGACAGGGCGGCCGGAGATCCGGTGTCGCTTCTCTGCGCAGTCGCCCGCAGCCCATACCCCGGCACGCGACGTGCGCATCCGCTGGTCGACGGCGATTGCCCCGGACGGACCGATGCGGACGCCGGCCGCCTCGGCGAGCGCACTATTCGGCCTGACGCCCAGCCCGAGCACCACGACCTCGGCGGCGATCGTCTCCTCGCCGGTGACGACGCCGGCCACCCGACCGTCGGGACCGGCCTCGAAGCCGGCCACCTCCTGCCCCAGGTGCAGGATCGTCCCGAACTCCCGCAGGGCATCCGCGACCAGCGCGCCCATGTCCGGATCGAGCCTCTGCAACGGCTGGGCGGCGCCGTCCACCAGATGGGTCTCGAGCCCGAGGGCGCAGAATGCCTCGGCCATCTCCAGACCGACGTAGCCGCTGCCGACGATCACCGCTCGGCCAGGCCGGTGCTCGGCCACGTAGGCCCGCACCGCCACCCCGTCGTCGAGCGTCTGGACCCCGAAGATCCCCTGCGCGTCGGCACCGGGAAGAGGGGGACGGACCGGGACGGCCCCCGTGCCCACCATGAGCTCGTCGAAGCCCTCCCAGCGCTGCCCACCGCTCTCGCGGTGCTGTACCAGCACCGCACCCCGGTCGAGGTCGATCTCGACCACTTCGTGACCGAGGTGCACCTGGATCGAGTGCTTCTCCCGGAACTCCTCGGGCGTGCGGACGACGAGGGAGGCGAGGTCGTCCACCACGCCGCCCACGAAGTACGGGATGCCACAGGCCGAGTACGAGGAGAAGTTGCCCCGGTCGAAGGCGACGATCTCCAGCTCGGCCGCCGGGCGGCGGCGGCGGGCCTGCGACGCAGCGCTCATGCCCGCAGCGTCGGCGCCGATCACGAGAAGTCGTCGGGTCAGAAGGGGCATGGTAGGCGCACGGCTACCATCCGGCCCGTATGGGCCTACGAGCCAGCTTCGGCTCTCCAGCCCCGGCGGTCCCGGGCGAGATGACGCAGTGCGAGCTGACGGTGGAGAACGCCGGCGACCGCCCTGCGGAGGCGCGCATGGCCCTGATCGGCGATCCGGCGGCGTGGGGATGGATCACCCCGGCCACGTTGGCCCTCGCCGCCGGTGAGACCGGCGTGGCCCGCCTCACGGTGAAGCTGCCTCGCGCCCCCCACCCTCCGGCGGGGCCACTGGCGGTCACCGTCACTCTCGCCGGTGCCGGCGACCCGATCGAGGTCCACGGCACCCTGGAGGTGGCGCCGTTCACCGACGTGTTCGCCACCCTCGACCCGCACACCTCGAGGGGCCCTCGGGGCGGGCACGTGCTGACTGTCGAGAACCGGGGGAACGTGCGGCTGTCGGCGGTGGCCGAGGGCGTGGGCGACGACGTGTCCGTCCGCGTGGATCCCGACCGGCTCACCGTCCCGCCCGGAGGAGCAGCCATCGCAAAGGTCACGGCCCGGCCCGGGCGGCAGCGGTTCCGGGGTGCCACCACCTCCCGGCCGTTCGAGGTGCTGGTGCAACCGGACGGTCCCGGCAGGGCCGGTCGGG
>Ga0136633_1000454_pt1 | contig 31364 bp, 27 predicted proteins | sample AntDrymeUQ832206_2_FD_105494 | JGI IMG/M metagenome (GOLD analysis project Ga0136633, IMG submission 105494) | Polar desert sand microbial communities from Dry Valleys, Antarctica - metaG UQ83 (22.06) | ecosystem: Environmental > Terrestrial > Soil > Desert | place: Antarctica: Dry Valley... | reverse complement strand
CGTCACATCCGCGACGCGGGCGCGATGCGGGGCGGGATCTTCTCCGCGGGAGTCGGTGAGCGCGAGGCACTCGATCGCGTCCACGCCGAGCCGACGATGGTCGGGCGCGATCTTGCCCGGGTCGTGACGACGTCCGAGCCGGTGGTCATCCATCCCGACGGTGGTCCCGGTGGCCCGCGCATCGTCGCGCTGGACACCGGTATCAAGACCTCGATCATCCGCAACTTCAGCTCCCGGGGCGCGACGCTCGAGCTGCTGCCGTGCACGACCAGCGCAGCCGACGTGCTTGCCCGCGACCCCGACGGCGTCTTCCTGGTCCCGGGGCCCGGTGACCCCGCGGCGCTCGACTACGTCGTGGACACGATCCGCGAGCTGATCGGGTCCAAGCCGGTCTTCGGCATCTGCCTCGGCCACCAGCTGCTGTCGCGCGCGGTGGGCCTGGAGACGTTCAAGCTCCCGTTCGGGCACCGCGGAGCCAACCACCCGGTCAAGGATCTGCGCACCGGGAAGATCGCGATCACCTCGCAGAACCACGGCTTCGCCGTCCGCGGCGAGGCCGGCCAGCGGCTGCAAACGGATTTTGGCGAGGCCGAGCTCACGCACGTGAACCTCTACGACGGGACGATCGAGGGCATCCGTCTGCTCGACGTCGCCGCCGGCTGCGTCCAGTACCACCCGGAGGCGGGGCCCGGCCCGCACGACTCGGTGCACCTGTTCGACGAGTTCCTCGCCGAGATGACCGGGGAGCCTTCCCATGCCTAGACGCGATGACATCGAGAAGATCCTGATCCTCGGCTCCGGCCCGATCGTGATCGGGCAGGCGGCCGAGTTCGACTATTCGGGGACGCAGGCGTGCAAGGTCCTGATGGACGAGGGCTACGAGGTCGTGCTGGTCAACTCGAACCCGGCGACGATCATGACCGACCCCGAGTTCGCCCATGCGACCTACGTGGAGCCGCTGCTGCCCGGCCCGGTCGCCCAGGTGATCGAGAAGGAGCGCCCGGACGCCCTGCTGCCGACGCTCGGTGGGCAGACCGCTTTGAATCTGGCCAAGGCACTCGCCGAGGACGGGACGCTCGAGAAGTACGGCGTGGAGCTGATCGGCGCGAACTATGACGCGATCAATCGCGCCGAGGACCGCCGCCTGTTCGATCAGACGATGCAGGCGGCCGGGCTGCGCACGGCCAAGAACGTGATCGTCGAGCATGTCGATCAGGCGCTCGCCGCGCTCGAGGACATCGGGCTGCCGGCGATCGTCCGCCCGGCGTTCACGCTCGGCGGCCGCGGCGGCGGGATCGCCCACACGCGCGAGCAGTACGAGGAGATCGTCGCCGGCGGCCTCGACGCGAGCCCGATCGGCCAGGTCCTGATCGACCAGTCCGTGCTCGGCTGGGGCGAGTTCGAGCTCGAAGTCATGCGCGACCGCAACGACAACGTCGTGATCGTGTGCTCGATCGAGAACATCGATCCGATGGGCGTCCACACCGGCGACTCGGTCACCGTCGCTCCACAGCAGACGCTGACCGACCGCCAGTACCAGGAGTTGCGCGACCAGGCGATCCGGGTCATCCGCGCCGTCGGGGTCGAAACGGGCGGGTCCAACGTCCAGTTCGCCGTCAACCCGGCGACCGACGAGATCATCGTGATCGAGATGAACCCGCGCGTATCGCGCTCCTCGGCGCTGGCGTCGAAGGCGACCGGCTTCCCGATCGCCAAGATCGCCGCGCGGCTCGCCGTCGGCTACACGCTCGACGAGATCCCGAACGACATCACCCTCAAGACGCCGGCCTCCTTCGAGCCGACGATCGACTACGTGGTCGTCAAGTGGCCGCGCTTCGCGTTCGAGAAGTTCCCGGGCGTCGACACGCGCCTGTCGACGCACATGAAGAGCGTGGGGGAGGTCATGGCGATCGGCCGGACCTTCCAGCAGGCCTTCGGGAAGGCGATGCGCTCGCGTGAGCTGGACTCCCCACCGGATCTGTCCGGCACCGACGACGAGCTGATGGACGCGCTCGAGGCGCCGGGTGCTGACCGCTACGACCAGATCATGGAGGTCTTCAAGCGCGGCGTGAGCATCGAGGAGGTGCGCGCGCGGACCGGCATCGATGCCTGGTACCTGCGCGAGATGCGGGCGCTCGCGGCCGATCCGGAGGCCCCGTTCGCCGGCGAGCGCTCGTACAAGTCGGTCGACACATGCGCCGCCGAGTTCGCCGCCGAGACGCCGTACTTCTATTCGGCCTGGGAGCGCGGGCCGGCCTCGCACGAGATCCGCCGCGGCGAGAAGGCGAGCGTGATGATCCTCGGGTCCGGGCCCAACCGGATCGGCCAGGGGATCGAGTTCGATTACTGCTGCGTGCACGCGGCGATGACCGTGCGCGAGTCCGGTCGTGACGCGGTGATGGTCAACTGCAACCCGGAGACCGTCTCCACCGACTACGACACCAGCGACCGGCTGTATTTCGAGCCGCTGACGCTCGACGACGTGCTCGGGATCGTCGAAGTCGAGCAGCCCGAGGGCGTGATCGTTCAGTTCGGCGGTCAGACGCCGCTGAAGCTCGCAGCCGGTCTGCATGCCCACGGCGTCCCGTTGCTCGGGACCTCGGTCGAGGCGATCGACCTGGCCGAGGACCGCGGGCGCTTCGGCGCCCTGCTGGGCCGGCTCGGCTTCAAGGCGCCCCCGTTCGCGATCGCGCAATCGCCGGAGGAGGCGCTCGAGGTTGCGCCCGGCGTCGGCTTCCCGCTGCTGATCCGCCCGTCCTATGTGCTCGGCGGCCGCGCGATGGAGATCGTCTACTCCGTCGAGGACCTGCGCGACTACCTGCGCCGGGTCAAGCCGCGCGGCGAGGTCTTTCTCGACCGCTTCCTCGAGAACGCGATCGAGGTGGACGTCGACGCGCTCTGCGACGGCGAGGACGTCTGGATCGGCGGGATCATGCAGCACGTCGAGGAGGCCGGGATCCACTCGGGCGACTCGGCCTGCGTGCTGCCGCCGCACTCGCTGGGCGGCGACACGCTCGAGCAGATCCGCCACCACACGCGCGAGATCGCCCTGCACCTCGGCGTCGTCGGGCTGATGAACGTGCAGTACGCGGTCTACGGCGACGAGCTGCACGTGATCGAGGCCAACCCGCGCGCGTCGCGGACCGTGCCCTTCGTCTCGAAGGCGACCGGCGTCCCGCTGGCCAAGATGGCCTGCCGGATCATGCTCGGGGAGAAGATCGCGGACCTCGCCCTGCCCGACGATCCCTGCGGGAGCCACATCTCGGTCAAGGAGGCGGTGCTGCCGTTCGACCGCTTCGCCGGGGCCGACGCGCTGCTCGGCCCTGAGATGCGCTCCACCGGAGAAGTCATGGGCATCGCCGAAGACTTCCCGACCGCGTTCGCGAAGGCCCAGGCCGCCGCGGGAGCCCACCTGCCCTCGACGGGGACCGTCTTTCTGACGGTGACCGACACCGACAAGGCCGGCGCCGTCGGCATCGCCGCGCAGTTGCACGACCTCGGCTTCCGGATCGTGGCCACGCGGGGGACCGCCCAGGCGATCGCGCGCATGGGCATCCCGGTCGAGCGCCTGAACAAGATCGGCGAGGGCTCGCCGCACGTCGTCGACTGGATCGAGCGCGGGGACGTGAACCTCGTCATCAACACCCCGACGGGGACGGCCGCGCGCACCGACGGCTACGAGATCCGGCGTGCCGCCGTGGCTCGCGGCATCCCGTGCATCACGACCGTCTCGAGCGGCATGGCGGCCGCGCGGGCGATCGCCGCCGCGCGCGTCGGGGTCGCGCCCGTCTTCTCGCTCCAGGAGATCCACCGGGGGCGAGTAGAAGCGGCCGCGCCGTGAGCGCGGCCGCTCCCGAGCGCGTCCTGGCCCCGCTGGGGCGCCGCCGCTGCCCGGTCGTGGGCGCCCGGCGCCTCGGCGCCTACGTCGTTTTGACCGTGGGCGACGAAGCGGGTCCACGTCCTCAAGCCGGGCAGTTCTACATGCTGGCCGCAGCCTCGAGGTGGGGTGGAGGGTCCGACGAACGGCCGTTCCTGCCGCGTGCGTTCTCGGTCATGCGTATCGCCGAGAACGGTCTGCAGTTCATGTTGGAGGACGTCGGTCCGGGAACCAACCGCCTGGCCGAACTGGGAGCCGGAGACGACGTCTGGCTGCTCGGCCCGCTCGGCATCGGGTTCGCCCGCCCGCGCTCCGGCCGGCGACCGATCCTGGTCGGCGGCGGAGTGGGGACCGCGCCACTGGCGATCTGGGCCGACGAGCTCGGGGCATCGGCCCTGGTGGCGCTGGGCTTCCGCGACGCGGCGCACGCGCTCGGGGCCGCGCTGATTCCGGGCGCCCGCGTCGCGACCGACGACGGGTCGTCGGGTCACCACGGCTATGTCACGGACCTGTTGCGCGCCGAGCTCGGGTGTGACCCTCGATCGGAGGTCTATGCCTGCGGGCCGCCGCTGATGCTCGAAGCGGTGCGCGCCCTCTGCGCCGAGCTCGACGTCCCGGCCCAGCTCGCGCTCGAGTCCGGTATGGCGTGCGGGTTCGGCGCCTGCTTCGGCTGTGTCGTCCCGACCCGCGACGGCTTCGTCCGCCTATGCGTCGACGGCCCGGTCCTCGACGCCGCCACCCTCGACCACGTCGAGGCCCACTGAGATGCAGGCAGGGGTCACACACCTGCCTGCGATGCAGCTCGGGGTCACACACCTGCCTGCAGGCGCGATCCTCAACGCCTCCGGGACGTTCGACGCGATCGCCGCCCGGCGCGCCTTCGGGGACGGGCTGTTCGAGGCGTTCCCATTCGCGGCCTACGTCACCAAGACCGTGACAGTCGAGCCCCGTGAGGGCAATCCGGCGCCGCGGCTGTGGGAGCTCGGTGCCGGGATGATCAACTCGATCGGCCTGCCGAACAAGGGCCTCATCGGCTTCCTGGCGTCCGACTTCCCGGCGCTGATCGAGCTGCCGGTGCCGCTGATCGTCAACGTCATGGGCTCCACGTCGCAGGAGTTCGGCCGGCTCGTCTCCGCCTTCGCCGAGCGCGACGAGGTCAGCGCCCTCGAGCTCAACGTCTCCTGTCCCAACGTCAAGACCGGGCTCGACATCGGTGCCGAGCCCGGAGGCGTGGCGGGATTGCTCGACGCCATCCGTCCGCTGACCGACAAGCCGCTGATCGTGAAGTTGACGCCGAACTGCGCATCTCCGGCCAAGGTCGCGCTCGCGGCCGAAGAACACGGCGCGGACGCGGTCTCCCTCATCAACACGCTCCGTGCGATGGCGCTGCACCCGGATCCGGGTTCCCGCCCACCCAAGCCGTGGCTCGGGGGTGGCACGGGCGGGATGAGCGGGCCGGCGGTCCGCGCCGTGGCCGTCGCCCAGGTCGCAGCGGTGGGAGCGGTCGTGTCGATTCCGGTGATCGGGATGGGCGGCGTGCAGAGCGGCCGCCACGCCCACGATCTGCTCGCCGCGGGCGCGACCTATGTCGCCGTCGGCACCGAATCGTTCCGCGACCCGGAAGCGGGATCCAAGGTCGCACGGGAGCTCGGCCAATTGTCCGCAAAGAGCGGGATGATCGCCTCGACCGCGGCCTGAGACTTGGCGCCCATAGCACATATGCCGCCAAATCTCCCTGCAAACTCGCCGATTACGCTCAACCTCCCTGAACACGTATAAACCTCCACTTGAGGTCGAGCTGAATTGCGCAAGTCGGCGTTGTCGGTCCCTGTCAGATATGTAGACTCGCCGCCCGTGCCGCCCGCCATGAAGACACCGACCAAGCCCCAGGTGGCCGCTCCCGAGCGGTCGCTCGAACAGCGCATGAACGCACTGGCGCGGGCCAATGAGATCCGCACGAGGCGGGCCCAGCTCAAGCGCGACCTGAAGGCCGGGCGCCGGTCGATCCACGACCTCCTGCTCGAGCCGCCGGAGTTCCTCGAGACCGCCAAGGTCTTCGACATGCTGCTCGCGGTTCCCAAGTACGGCCGGGTGAAGGCGAACAAGATCCTCGTCCAGTGCCGCATCTCGCCCTCGAAGACCATCGGCGGCCTGTCGCAGCGCCAGCGCACCGAGCTCGTCTCGATGCTCCGCCGCTAGGTCGTCGTGCACGTAGACCACGTCGCGAGCGGCGCGGCGTAGTGCGTGCGACTACCGGCGGTTCCCGAGCGCCCGGGCGATGCGGATTGCCACGGCTTCGGGCTCGTCCTCGATCTGCTTCCACGTGAGCCGGATCGGCTTCCAGCCGAGAGCGTCGAGCGCGGCGTCCTTGCGGCGGTCGCGCTCGAAGGCCCGTCTCGAGTGGTGGAAGGCGTATCCGTCGATTTCGACGGCCACCTGCTGCTGCGGCCAAGCGGCGTCGACCTCGAAGCCGGCCAGGCGCACGTTCGTCTGCGGTCGCGGAAGGCCGGCGCGTCGCACGAGCGCGAGGAAGCGCCGCTCCAGCGTCGAGCGGGTGACGGTGGGGGTGGCCTCGACCAGGTCCTTCAACACGCGTGACCCCGGCGTCGCGGGCGCCGCGACGATCTCGGCGCGCGTGATCAGCTTCTGGGCCTGCGCTTCCGCGAGCGCCTGATCGGTGGTGGCGGCCGGCTCGGTGAGGGCGAGACCGAGGAGCGTGGCCAGCGGGCTGGTCAGGAGGAGGACTCGCTGGAGGCGCCAGCTGTCGATCGCGAGTGCGGTGTGGTGCGCTCGTACTCCCGGCGGCCGCGAGCGGGTCGGGGTGGTGACGTGGATCGGGCCTTCGTGCGCCGGGATCATGCGGTGGAGCGCGGCCGCGCTGGCGTGGCTGACCGCCGACCCTTCCCGCACGCGAGGACCGCGGCCATCGACGGCGCGAGCGGATGCAGCGCAGCGTGACCGACCGCGTAGACGCCTTGGTGGAGGCGGATCAGATGCCCGGACTCCGCCCGCCGCCGGATTTCGCGAGCGGTCAGACCCCCGGCGATGAGCTGCGAACAGGTCGCGATCCCGAACTGCGAGCGAGCAATCCGGGCGATCACCGAATCCGCGTGCGCCCTGCCAAAACCGGTCAACGGTCGCCTCCGATCGCGTGATCGACCCGTTTTGTACCGCTGAGGTACAAAACTGGCAAAGGGCCGGGAGGGCCGGAGGGGTTGACCGGTTTTGGCGTCATACCCGCCATAGGCCCCGAGCGCCGAAAGCTCGCCCCCGCAAAGCCGAGCCGGGCCGAAACCGGCACGAAGTTGGTGCAGTTCCGTCACATCAACCCCTCGATGCCCGCCGTTCGGCGTCCGATCGACATCCACGGCCGCCAGAGCTGAGCAAGTGCCCCTCGACGACCCCATGAGCCGAGCGAGCCGAAGCGCACCCCGTCCGCCCGCCGCGCAACAATGCACGACCCCATGGCCGCTCGCGTCTTCGTCATCACCGGACCCTCAGGCGTGGGAAAGGGCACCCTGATCCGCACCCTCCGGGAGCAGCTGGAGGAGCTCGAATTGAGCGTCTCCGCCACCACCCGTCCGCCACGGCCCGGGGAGGAGCACGAGGTCGACTACCACTTCCTCTCAGACGAGCAGTTCGACGAGCGGATCGCGGCAGGAGACTTCCTCGAGCACGCCGGCTACAGCGGCCGCCGCTACGGGACGCTGCGCTCGGAGCTCGAGAAGCGCACGGCCGCGGGACATCCGGTGGTGCTCGAGATCGAGGTCCAGGGGGCGCGGCAGGTCCGCGACAAGATGCCCGGCGCGGTGCAGGTGTTCATCGCGCCTCCCGACGAGGCCGCGCTGCGCACGCGGCTGATCGGGAGGGGAACCGATTCGCCCGACCAGATCCAGGCCCGGATGGACACGGCTCGCGGGGAACTCGAGGCGCGTGACGAGTTCGCCCACGTGATCGTCAACGACCGCCTGGACGCCGCCGTGGCGGAGTTGGTGGACATCGTGCGCCACTACACTGAGCAGCAATGATTTCTCCTCGTGTAGACAAGCTGCTGGAAAATGTCGATTCGAATTACGCCAGCGTGATCGTCGCCGCCAAGCGCGCGCGGCAGATCAACTCGTACTACCACAACCTCGGTGAGGGGACCTTTGAGGAGTACCCGCCCCCGATGGTGGAGACAGCCTCGAAGAACTACCTCACGATCGCCCTGGAAGAAGTCGCCCAGGGCAAGATCTCCTACCGCTACCGGTAGACCTTCGGCCGTGGCCCGCGTCCTCCTGGGAGTGACGGGTGGGATCGCGGCCTACAAGTCGCTCGAGTTCGTGCGCCTGGCCACCGGGGCCGGTCACGTCGTGCGCGTCATCCAGACCGCTGCTTCGACGCGCTTCGTCGGAACCGTGTCGTTCGCCGCCATCACCGGCGCGCCCGTCCTGATCGACGAGTGGGAGCGTGACCCCGCGCGCGGCGCATTTCCGGACCAGACGCCGCCCGTTCACGATCCACTCAGCCACCTGCAACTCGTCCACAACGCGGACGTCTTCCTGATCGCGCCCTTGAGTGCGAACACCCTGGCCAAGCTCGCAACCGGGCAGGCCGACAACCTCCTCACCGCTGCCGCGCTGGCGTGCCGCCGGCCACTGGTGATCGCGCCCGCGATGAACGAAGCGATGTACGAGCACCCCGCCACCCAGCAGAACGTCGAAACGCTCAGACGGCGCGGCGCGACCGTCCTCGAGCCCGGCACGGGCCGCCTCGGTTCCCCCGGCGAATACGGCCTGGGACGCCTGCCCGACCCCGCCGACCTGCTCGCCGCGATCGAGCGGGTGCTCGCCGCCGGCACCGCCGGACCCCGATCGAGCGCGACGAGCGATACCGCCGCGAACGCTCACTCCACCAACGGCAACGCGACACCCGCCCGCGACTTGGACGGCCTCCACGTCCTCGTCACCGCGGGCGGTACGCGGGAGCCCATCGACTCCGTCCGTTACATCGGCAACCGCTCAAGCGGCCGGATGGGCGTCGCGCTCGCCGAAGAGGCCCAGAACCGCGGGGCGCGAGTCACGCTGATCGCTGCCAACGTCGCGCTCGAGACCCGAGACGAGATCGAGCGCATCGACGTCGAGACCGCTGCGCAACTCCACGACGCTGCGCTCGAGCAGTTCCCGGCGGCCGACGTCCTGCTGATGGCCGCCGCCATCGCCGATTACCGCCCGGCCGATCCCCACCACGCCAAGATCAAGAAGACCGAGGCCGGCGGGAACCTCGAGCTGCGCCTCGAGCGGACCGACGACGTGCTGTCGGATCTGACCTCCCGGCGGCGTCCCGGCCAGTTGCTCGTGGGCTTCGCCGCCGAGCACGGCGAGGGAGCGCTCGACTACGGGCGCGACAAGCTCCGGCGCAAGGATCTGGACGCCGTCGTGGTCAACGACATCGCGCGCGCCGACATCGGGTTCGACTCCGCAGAGAACGAGGTCACGATCCTCACCCACGGTGAAGAGCGACACGTCGCGAAGGCCGGCAAGGACCTTGTCGCACGCGCCATCCTCGACATGATCTTGATCCTTCGTTCATCCTCGAGCGCAAGGGTGAGCAGCTGATGGAACCGATCGAACCGGCCGAAACGGTCTCCGCGTCCGAATTGGACGCCGCCGCCCAGGTGGGGCAGCGCATCGCCGAGAACATCCGGCGGGCGGTGAAGATCCGCGACGAGATCCTCGACTGGGTCGTCATGTGCTTGTTCGCCGAGGGGCACGTGCTCGTGGAGGACTACCCGGGCGTCGGCAAGACCGCGCTGGCGCGCGCGTTGAGCCGCTCGGTGGATTGCCAGTTCGCGCGCGTGCAGTGCACCGCGGACCTGCTGCCGTCCGACATCGTCGGGACGAACGTCTACAACCAGCGCGAGCAGCGCTTCGAGTTCCGTCCCGGGCCGATCTTCGCCAACATCGTCGTGGTCGACGAGATCAACCGCGCCAACCCGAAGACGCAGTCGGGACTGCTGGAGTGCATGCAGGAGCGCCACGTCACGGTCGACGTGCACACCCACGAGCTCGCGCGCCCATTCATCGTCTTCGCCACGCAGAACCCCGTCGAGTACGAGGGCACCTACCCGCTGCCCGAGGCGCAGGTCGACCGCTTCATGGTCCGGCTCTCGCTCGGCTATCCGACCGCCGAAGACGAGTCGAGCATGCTCGCCGGCCACGAAGGCGGCGACCGTGTTCTGGACCTCCGGCCCGTCGCCGGGCGTGACGAGATCGTCGACGCGCAGGACGCCGCCCGCCGGGTCCATGCCAGCCGCGCGTTGCGCGACTACATCGTCGCCCTGACCCGCCACACGCGCGGCGATCACCGCGTCGAACTCGGCGCCTCACCGCGTGCCGGGCTGATGCTGCTGCGCGCCGCCAAGGCCCGTGCACTGCTGCAGGGGCGCGACCACGCGCTTCCGGACGACGTGCAGGCCCTCGCCGAGCCCGTCCTCTCGCACCGGCTGATGCTCGTCCCCGAGGCCGCCGGCGTCTCGCGCGAGCAGGTCGTCGCCGACGCGGTGGCCGCGACCCCGGCTCTTTAAGGCACTAGTCCCGGTGGTTCGTCACCTCAGGCTGGGCCACTAGATGCGCTCGGCCGCGGGCTGTGCCGCGCTGGGGCTCCTGCTCCTCCTGGTCGCGGGGACCTTCGACGCCGAGCCCTTTTACGTCACGGGCTCGGCGCTGATCCTGCTGGGTGCCGGTGCGGCGGCCTGGATCGGGATCGGCGCGCGTGGGGTTCGAGTCGAGCGTACGCTCGAGAAGCGCTCCGTGGTCGAGGACGAGCCGCTTGTCGTCCGCGTCGAGGCGACCGCCGGCCGGCTCGCGCTCCCGCCCGGATTCATCGACGAGCCGCTGCTGCGCGAGCCCGTCGCCCTGCGCGCCGGCCGCCGCCGGGCTCGGGTGCGGATCGAGGCGTCCTTCGCGCGCCGCGGTCGCCGCGTGCTCGCCCCACCGGCGCTGGTCTTGCGCGACCCGCTCGGACTGGCCCAGCGGACGATCACCGCCGCCGGCCCCGACGAGATCCTCGTGCTGCCCCGCACGTCGCCCGTGCAGATGACGTCAGCCGGAGGGGAAGCGGCCGGCGCCCATTCGCGCACGCTGCTCACCGCGTCGGCGGAGACCGAGATCGACGGTCTGCGGACGTACCGCGAGGGAGTCAGCGCGTCGCGCATCCACTGGGCCAGCCTGGCCAAGGGCGGCGAGATCATGGAGCGCAAGATGACCGCGGAAGCGGACTCGCGCCCCTTGATGGTGCTCGATCCCCGAGGCCCGGCGAGTCCCGAGGGACTCGATGCCGCGGTGCGCGCCGCGGGCTCGCTCGTGCTGCACTTCGCCCGCCGTTCCGGTTGCGGGCTGCTGCTGCCGGGCGACCGCCGGGCCGCCGTCATCGACGCCGACCTCGGCGCCTGGCCGCAGGCCCACGTCCGGTTGGCGCTGCTCGACGACAGCGCCGGCCCGCTGCTGTCGGCGGCCCAGAACCGCCGCGGGCTGATCGTCTTCGTCTCGGCCCGGGTCATCGACCGGCCGCCTCGCGCACTCGGCAAGACGCCGGGCGGCCTGCTGCTCGTGGTCCCCGGGGAAGTCGGCGGCGGTCGTCGCGCCGTGCTCCACGTCTCCGGCTGTTTCGGCTACCTGGGCGCGCGCACCGGCGCCGGCGCCGCGATGGAAGCCGTCGGGAGCAGCGCGTGAGCTCGGACCCTGGCGAACGCCTGCTCACGCCGCACGCCGCGAGGACGATCGCGCTGCTGGCACTCGTGCTCTTCGGGGGGCTGCACTGGATGCAGATGCTTTCTCCCACCGTGCCCGAGCGCGCCTGGTACGCCACCGCGATCTCCCTGACGGTGGCGCTCGGGCTGATCGGCGCGGGGCGCCTGCGCGGTCCGCAGCGGATCGCGGCGGTGTCGGTCACCCTGATCGCGGGCACGGCCGCCTCGCTGCTCGCAGCCGGTCTGGCCGACGAGCTGCTGACCCCCGGACGGTGGGACGAACTGGCGGCCACCGTCGTGCGCGGCGTCGACGGGGTCGCGGGAGCGCGCGTCCCGTACCGTGGTCTCGACGAGTCTCTCCGGCTGGTGCTCGCGCTCGGGGGGACGATCCTCGCGCTCGCCTGCACCGCGGTCGCCTTCTGGCCACGGGCCGGCGGGGTCACCGGGCGTCCGGTCCCGGCGCTGATCGGTCTCGTCGTGCTCTATGCCGTGCCGTCGGTGGCGTTGTCCTTCGAGACCGAGTCCCTGCGCGGGGCGCTGCTGGCACTGCTGGTCCTGGCGTTCCTGCGGCTCGAGCGGGTTCCGCGCCGCGACGGCCGCTCGGCGGCGGTGGTGGCCGGCGGGGCCGCGATGCTCGCGCTCGCCGTCGCTCCTGCGCTGGACCGGATCGAGCCCTGGTGGGACTACGAGTCGTGGGCGCTGAGCGCCGCCGGAGCGCGCTCGACGGACTTCTTCTGGGACCACCGCTACGACCAGCCGCTCGACTGGCCGCGCGACGGCCGCGAGCTGCTGCGGGTCAAGTCCCCCCAGGGGACCTACTGGAAGGCCGACAACCTGGACTTCTTCGACGGAAGCCGCTGGGAGCGCGACGAGGAGAGCTACGCCAACCAATCGGATTCCTTCTTCCTCGACATGGTGGAAATCGCCAACGTCCGCCGCTGGTCGGCCGACCTGCGCGTGACGGTGCGCAACCTGCGCTCGGACACGTTCGTCGTCGCCGGGATGGTCACGGGCGCCGACATCCAGATGCCCCGGCGCGCCGCGTTCTCCGCCGGGCGGCCGGGCATCTTCCGGACGAGCCGCTCGCTGCGCCGCGGCGACGCCTATCGCCTGCGCAACGCCTACGTGCCGACGCCGACCGCGCGCGAGCTGCGGCGCGCCGGCGCCTCCTACCGGCCGGAGCTGCTGGCCTTCACGCGCCTTGACGTCGTGCCTGGCGGGGCCTTCGAGAACGAGACCACCGGACCGCTCGAGGCAGGCTCGCCGCGCCGGATCTTCTCCTCGGGGTTCGGCGGCGTGCCGCTCACCACGCGGCTGGAGGCCGACACCGAAGGCCCCCCGTCGGACGCCACCCGGATCCTCGAGTCCAGCGCGCTCAGGCGCACGTGGGCGCTCTCGCGTCAGCTGCTCGAGCGCACCGACACCCCACACGACTACCTGCGCGCCGTGCAGCGCTACCTCGGGGACGGCTTCGGCTACACGGAGACGCCCGGCAAGGCGAATGCGACCATCGACGGGTTCCTGATCGACGGCAAGGCGGGGTACTGCCAGCAGTTCTCGGGGGCGATGGCCGTGCTGCTGCGGATGGCCGGGATCCCGGCGCGCGTGGCGACCGGCTTCTCCGCCGGCGCTTACGACGAGGACACGCGCGAGTACGTCGTGCGCGACTACGACGCCCACTCCTGGGTCGAGGTCTGGTATCCGGGCATCGGCTGGGTGACCTTCGACCCGACCCCGACTTCGGCGCCCCCGCGCGCGCAGGCCCAGACCGAGAGCGCCGCCTCGCAGGCCATCGGCGACATCCGAGACCTCGGCACCGCCACCTTCGACCCGCGCCGCGACGGCGACATCGGCGGGCGCTCGTGGACGACCTACGCACTCGGCGGCACGGCCGGCGCGCTGGTGCTCGGTGGCCTGATCGCGCTGCTCGTGCGGCGCCGCCGCAGAGGTCCGGTGGCGCGCACCGAGCGCGGCGCGCTGCACGAGCTCGAGCGCGCGCTGCGGATCGCCGGCGACGGGCTCACACCGGCGACGACGCTGGCCGCGCTGGAGTCGCGCTTCGCCGCCTCACCCGCGGCCACCGGCTACCTGCGCGCGCTGCGTGCCCAGCGCTACGGCGCGACCCCCGACGGCGGCCCATCGGGCGGCGAGCGCGCCGCGCTGCGGCGGGCGCTGGCCAGCGGCCGCGGTGTCCCCGGCCGCGTGCGCGCCTGGTGGGCGCTGCCGCCCCGGTTGAGCCGCTGAGCGCCCGATTAGAATCGCTGGCGATGGAGCGCGCGTACGACCTCTTCGCCCGCGGCACCGAGCTGCTCGAGGCCCGGGACTACCACGCCGCGACCGTCCCGCTAGAGCAGGCGCGCGAGCTCGAGCCCGACAAGACCTCCGTGCGCGAGGCACTCGGGCGCGCGCTGTTCGGCTCCCAGCGCTACCGCGAGGCCGAGGCCGAGTTCGAGGCGGTCGTCGAGCGCGCGCCGACCAACCACTTCGCGCTCTTCTGCCTCGGGCGGGCACGCCAGCTCCAGGGCCGAAGCGCCGACGCGCTCCCGCCGCTCGCGCTGGCCAGCCAGCTGTGCCCGGAGCGCAGCGACTACCGCCGCTACCGCGAGCAGGCACGCCGCAGGACGGCTTGAGGTAGATCACCTCGGCTTGGCTCGCGCGCTATCCTCAAAACAGCTTTCTATACGGCCTTCGGGCCGGGTAGTTCGAAAGCGGGCTCAAGCCCGCTTTTTTCATGGGAAAGGAGGGATTGATGAGCAATATCCAGGACCAGATCGAGAGCGTCCTGGCCACGGCTGAACCCGAAGTCGAAGTACTCCTCGCGGAAGTGCTCAGCGGCTCGCTCGTGCGTCTGTTCATCGATCACCCCCAAGGCGTCTCACTGGACCTCTGTGAACGCGTCACCCATCACCTCGCGACGCTGCGTGAGAAGTACGCGCTCGAGGTCTCATCACCGGGCAGTGAGCGTCCGCTCACCAAGCCCGAGCACTTCCGTCGTTACCTCGGCCGCAAGGCGAAGGTCCGCACGCGCGGTGACCACGACGGCCGGCGCAGCTTCACCGGCGAGCTGCTGCAGGCATCGAACGCCGAAGTGACGGTCGCCGCCGACACCGGCGTCGTCTCGATTCCGTACGCCGAGATCCACCGATCCCACCTGTTGAAGGACTGAACACCATGTCGAGAGAGATCGTCGATGCCGTCAAGGCCCTGGGCGCGGAAAAGGGGATCGCCGAAGAGACGCTGATGGCGGCCCTCGAGGACGCGTTGCTCTCCGCCTACAAGAAGCAGCCCGGCTCCGCCCGCTACGCGCGCGTCGTCATGGATCGCGATTCCGGCGACTTCCGGGTGGAGCAGTTGATCCTGCCCGTCGAGCTCGAGGACCAACTGCTCGACGAGGTCGAGGAGGAGGCCTCCTTCGACGAGGAGACCCACGGCCGCCGCATCGACCCGGAGACGGGCGAGGTGCTGATCCCGGAGGCGCCGGAGATCCCCGTCGAGCGCCTGCTCCAGCACATGGACGTCATCAAGACCAAGGACGTCACGCCCGACGACTTCGGTCGCATCGCGGCCCAGACCGCCAAGCAGGTGATCCTGCAGCGCATCCGCGAGGCCGAGCGCGACATGATGTTCGAGGAATACCGCGACCGCGTCGGCGAGCTGATCACCGGCATCGTCCAGCAGTCGGACTCGCGCTACACGCTGGTCCAGCTGCGCGAGCGCGTCGAGGCCCTGCTGCCGAAGTCAGAGCAAGTCGACGGTGAGCGCTACGACCACTCCCAGCGCGTGAAGGCCGTCATCAAGGAGGTCTCCCACTCCACGCGCGGGCCGAGCATCATCGTCTCCCGCCGCGACCCAGAACTGATCAAGAAGCTCTTCGAACTCGAAGTCCCTGAGATCGCCGACGGCCTCGTGGAGATCACGGGCGTTGCGCGTGAACCCGGCTACCGCTCGAAGATCGCCGTCATCTCGCACGCCAACGGCGTCGATCCCGTCGGCGCCTGCGTCGGCCCGCGAGGCTCGCGCGTGCGCATGGTGGTCTCCGAGTTGCGCGGCGAGAAGATCGACATCATCCCGTACAACGAGGAGCCCGCCCGCTTCGTGGCGAAGGCGCTGTCGCCTGCCCGCGTGAGGGAGGTGCTGGTCGACGACGAGCACCGCCAGGCCACGGTCATCGTCCCGGACGACCAGCTCTCGCTGGCGATCGGCCGCGAGGGTCAGAACGCCCGTCTCGCCGCCCGGCTCACGGGCTGGCGGATCGACATCCGTTCGGAGACCGAGTTCTCCAACGATGCCGAGGAGGAGGGCTACGAAGGCGACGAGGAAGTCGGCGGCCGCTGCTCGGCCGTGATGTCCTCCGGCCGCCGCTGCCCGAACCAGTCCGATCCCGGCTCGAAGTACTGTGGCCTCCCGGCCCACCAGAAGCTCGAGACCGCCGGGTCGAAGTAGCGTCCGGGCACCAACCGCACCGCACCTGCGTGGGCTGCCGCTCGGCAGCCCCGCAGGCCTTGCTCGTGCGCTTCGCTACCGTGGGGGGCATAGTCGTCCCCGACCCTGCGCGCAGCGCGCACGGTCGTGGTGCATGGCTGCATCCCGCAACGGACTGCTTCGAGGCCGCGCTCGCCCGCAAGGCGTTCAACCGCGCGTTCCGAACCGCCGTTCAGATTCCTAGAGAGACCGTAGACTTCACACACAGATGGCCAAAAAGCGCATCAACGAGCTAGCCAAGCAATTCGACCTCCCGTCCGCGGAGATCGTCCAGCGCTTGGAGAAGGCCGGCATCGTCGTCAAGGCCGCCGCATCCGCGGTCGACGAGGACATGGCGGTCGCAGCCATCGAGGGCCGGCCCCTTCCGGGGTCCGAGCCGCCGCCCGCGCCCGCCAACGGCGCCGCGGCCGACGGTCCACGCTCGCGGCCCACGCGTGCCAGCCTGCAGGGCGAGCGCGCCCCCGGCTCCGCCGGCGGCGTTCGACGCGTGATCATCGATTCGCAGGCAGCCCGCCGCACCAGCGGCCCGGGTGGTCCCGGCGGTCCCGGTGGTCCCAACCGCGGAGGTCCCGGTCCGCGCCGTCGCGGCGGCGGCGGTGGCCGGCGCAGGCGCTACTTCGACGAGGAACTGGCTCCCCTCAAGCAGGGCTCCGGGATCCAGGAGGTCGTCAAGATCCCGTCCGGCTCGACCGTCAAGGATGTCGCCGAGCACCTGCAGATCTCGACGCCCGACGTCATCAAGCAGCTCATGCAGATGGGTGAGATGGCCACGCTCACCCAGACACTGTCCGACGAGGCGATCGAGCTGATCGCGGCCGAATTCGAGCGCGAAGTCGAGATCGTCACGGCCGCCGAGGAGATCGGTGAGGAGCTGGCCTTCGAGGATGCCGAAGAAGACCTCGAGCACCGCCCGCCGGTCGTCACGATCATGGGTCACGTCGACCACGGCAAGACGTCGCTGCTGGACGCCATCCGCGACACCGAGGTGACCGCAGGCGAGGCCGGCGGCATCACGCAGCACATCGGCGCCTACCAGGTCCATCACGGCGACAAGGTCATCACCTTCCTCGACACGCCGGGCCACGAGGCGTTCACCGCGATGCGTGCCCGCGGCGCGCAGGTGACCGACATCGCGGTCATCGTGGTCGCCGCCGACGACGGCGTCAAGCCCCAGACGCGCGAAGCCGTCGACCACGCCAAGGCCGCCGGCGTCCCGATGATCGTCGCGGTCAACAAGATCGACAAGGAGGGCGCGCAACCCGACCGCGTCCGCACGGAGATGACCGCGCTCGGCCTCCAGCCTGAGGAATGGGGCGGGGACACGCAGTACGTGGACGTCTCGGCCAAGGCGCGGACGAACCTCGAGGACCTGCTCGAGTCGATCACGGTGCTCGCCGAAGTCGAGGACTACCGCGCCAACCCGGCCGCCGAGGCCTCAGGAGTCGTCGTCGAGTCGCGCCTGGATCCGGGGCGCGGGGCAGCTGTCACCGTGCTCGTCCAGCGCGGGACGATGCGCGTCGGCGACGCCGTCGTGGCCGGTGCCCACTGGGGTCGCGTCCGCGCGATGCACGACTTCCACGGCACGCGCGTCAAGGAAGCCGGCCCGTCGGAGCCGGTCGAAGTCCTGGGCTTCGACTCCGTGCCCGACGCCGGCGAGAACGTCCGGGTCGTCGAGAACGACCGCAAGGCCCGCCAGCTCGCCAACGAGCGTGGCGTGCGCCTCAAGAACGAGGGCTTCGCCCGCCGCTCGCGCCGCCGCACTTCGCTGGAAAGCATCTTCGACGCGGCGTCGGGCACGGTCATGCAGGACCTCAACCTCCTGCTCAAGGCCGACGTCTCGGGCTCGCTCGAGGCCTTCCAGGACGAGATCGCCAAGCTCCCGCAGCAGGAGGTCACCGTCAACGTGATCCGCGCCGACGTGGGCGGCATCACGGAATCCGACGTCAACCTGGCGTCGACCACGGACGCGATCATCATCGGCTTCAACGTCCGCCCGGTCGGGGAGGCGCGCCTGGTCTCCGAGCGTGAGGACGTCGAGATCCGCACCTACTCGGTCATCTACAAGGCGCTGGACGACCTGCGCGACGCCATGCAGGGCATGCTCGCCCCCGAAGAAGTCGAGCAGGCCGTCGGCTCGGTGGAGATCCGCACGACGTTCCGGGCGTCGAAGGTCGGCGTCATCGCCGGCTCCTACGTCACTGAAGGCAAGGTCCGCCGCGGCGACAAGGTCCGCCTCGTGCGCGACGGCACCGTGGTCTGGGAAGGCGAGATCGAGTCCCTGCGCCGCTTCAACGACGACGTCCGCGAAGTCGCGACCGGCTTCGAGTGCGGCATCGTGTTGCGCAACTACATGGACGTCAAGGACGGCGACGTGCTCGAGGTCTACGAGACCAAGCAGGTCGAGCGCCAGCTCTCCTGACCCGGTGCTCCGTGCCCGCACCACGGCCGACTTGGAGTCAATAGGATGAGCGCCGGGAGGATGCGGCGCGTCGACGAGGCCGTGCGGGAAGTGCTGTCCGACGCCATCTCCCAGGGCCTCAAGGACCCGAGAATCGGCTTCGTGACCGTCACCGACGTACAGACCTCCCCCGACCTTCGCCATGCGCGCGTGTTCTTCTCCGTCTTTGGTGACGACAAGCAGCGCAAGCTCACGCTGGCCGGTCTCGAGTCCGCGCACGGGGTCCTGCAGCGCAAGCTCGCGTCCGAGTTGCGGATGAAGAACACTCCCACGCTCGTGTTCGTCTACGACGACACCGCCGAGAAGGCCGATCGCCTCGGCCGCATGCTCCGCGAGGACGATCCCGCGTGAGCGCGACCAACGGCGCCTCTTCCTCGCTGCACCAGACCGTCTCCGCATTGCACGGGGCCGACAAGTTCATCCTGTGCACGCACGAGAACCCCGACGGCGACGCGCTCGGCTCGCTGGCCGCGATGCACCACGCGCTCGTGGCGCTCGGCAAGGACTGCGTGTCCTTCATGGCTCCCGGGGAGTTTCCCCTGCCCTACGAGTACCGCTTCCTCGTTCTCGACAGGCTGGTCACCGAGCCGCCGGCTGATCTCGAAGAGCGCACGGTGGTCTTCCTGGACTGCGGCAACATCGACCGCAACCCGGCGGACATGCTCAAGCGCGAGGACGCGCACATCGTCAACATCGACCACCACCACGACAACACCCACTTCGGGACCGTCAATCACGTGGACCCCGACGCGTCCTCGACGGCGGAGATGGTCTGGGCCCTGCTGAAGCCACTCGACGTCGCGCTCTCAAAGGAGATCGCCGAGGCGCTGTACGTCGGGCTGGTCACCGACACCGGCAAGTTCATGTACGAGAACACCGGTCCGCGCGCGCACGAGATGGCCGGCGAGCTGCTGGCCGCCGGCATCGAGGCCCAGGAGATCTACCGCCACCTCTACGAGAACGTCCCGCAGGGGAAGCTGGACCTGCTGGCCCGCGGCCTCTCAGGCGTCGAGCGCTTCGACGACGGCCGTCTGACCCTGACCCAGCTGACCCGTGAGGACTACGAGACCACGGGATCCGAGGAGGGCTACTCCGAGGGCGTGGTCGACCACCTGCGTGCCGTCGAGGGGACCGCCGTCGCCGGGCTCGTGCGTGATCAGCTCGGCGAGGGCCGCGAGGGGATGCGCAAGGTTTCCCTGCGAGCGACCGACGACCGCGTCGACGTCTCCCGGATCGCCCGCGCCCAGGGTGGCGGCGGGCACCGGCGCGCTGCCGGGTTCTCGACCGCGATGGCGTGGCCCGAGCTCGTGGCCTTCCTGCGCCAGCAGGTCACGGCGCAGCTGTAGCGGTGCCGTCGCCGATCGACGGGATCGTCCTCGTCGACAAGCCCGCCGGGATCACCTCGCACGACGTCGTGGCGGGGGTGCGGCGCGCGTTGGGTCGCGGGGTGAAGGTCGGGCACGCGGGGACGCTCGACCCGTTCGCCACGGGGCTGATGATCGTCCTGGTGGGCCGGGGGACGCGCGCGCAGCGGTTCTTCATGGCCTTGGGGAAGTCGTATGACGTCGTGGCGCGGCTGGGGTGGACGTCGACGACGGGGGACGTGGAGGGGGAGATCGCTCCCGGGCGGTTGCCTTCTGATCCGTTGTCACTCCCGATCGGTTCATTGCGTCAACGTCCGCCGGCGTATTCCGCGGTCAAGATCGGCGGTCGCCGGGCCTATGCGCTGGCGAGAGCGGGCGTGGAGGTGGAGATTCCGGAGCGGACCGTGGTCGTGTCGCGGTTCGATCTCGTGGCGCGCAAGGGGGAGACGGCTCGCTTCGTCATCGAATGCGGGTCGGGCACCTATGTGCGGTCGCTGATCGCCGACCTCGGCGACGCCTATTGCACCGCGCTGCGGCGGACCGCGATCGGCTCATTTCGGGTCGAGGACGCCGACCCCGATGTGATCGTCCCGCTCGGCCAGGGGCTTTCGTTCCTCCCGTCGGTCACGCTCGACGCCGAACACGCCCGCGTCGCCGGCTTCGGCGTCGCCGTCCCCTCACCGAACCAACCGGGCCGAACACCGTCTCATAGTGAGCCGTTGCTCGGCCCAGTCGGATCGGTGGTGCGGCTGCTGGATCCCGACGGGGACCTGATCGCGCTGGCCGAGCCGCGCGATACCGAACAGGGCCCGGTCTTGAAGCCGATCGTGGGCCTTCGCGGCTGACCCGTAGGCTGGCGGCGCGATGAAGGTCACCTGGCTCCCCGACGCCGAACCCCGCGAGCGGCGCGTGGCGGTCGGCGAGTTCGACGGCGTCCACCTCGGCCACCGCGCCGTGATCGGGGACGCCGACACGGTCCTGACCTTCGAGCCGCACCCGCGCGCGGTCGTCGCCCCCGACGCCGCCCCGAAGTTGATCACGCCGCTGCCGGTCAAGGCCGACGTGATCGAGGGCCTCGGCGTGCGCGAGGTCGTGGTGATCCCGTTCGACCGCGAGTTCGCCGCCCAATCGCCGCAGGACTTCATCGACGACGTGCTGATCGGCGCGCTCGGCGCGATCGAGGTCCGTGTGGGCGAGAACTTCCGCTTCGGCCACAAGGCATCGGGCGACGTCGCGCTGCTGCGCGAGCAGGACGCGTTCACCACCCGCGTGGCCGAGATGGTGGAAGTCGACGGGGAAATCGTGTCCTCGACGCACATCCGAGGGCTGATCGTGGCGGGTGAGATCGAGAAGGCCAACTCGTTCCTCGGACTGCCATACCACCTGCGCGGCGAGGTCCGCCACGGCGACCAGCGCGGGCGCACGCTCGGCTTCCCGACGGCGAACATCGTTCCCGACAACGCGCTCGTCTATCCGGGCAACGGCGTCTACGCCTGCCGCGCCGCGCTCGAGACCGAGGGGGAATGGCAGTGGTGGCCGGCGGCTGTCTCGGTCGGCGTGCGCCCGACCTTCGTGACCGGGCGGGGCGTCCTGATCGAGGCCTACCTGATCGGCTACGAGGGCGACTGCTACGAGCAGGAGTTGCGCCTGGCCTTCCTGCGCCGGCTGCGCGGGGAGAAGCGCTTCGACTCGGCCGAGGCGCTGGTCGAGCAGATGCACCGCGACGTCGAGGACGCCCGCGCGCTGGCCGCCTGAGCGGGACCTGCTGCTATCTTCCTGCGCCGCACATGAGCCTCACCATTGAAGACAAGCAGGAGATCGTCACCAAGTTCGGCAAGGACGAGAACGACACCGGGTCCACCCAGGTCCAGGTCGCCCTCCTCACCCGCCGGATCAACGATCTCACGGAGCACCTGCGCGAGCACAAGCACGACCACCACTCGCGTCGTGGCCTGCTGATGCTCGTCGGTCAGCGCCGCCGGTTCCTCAACTACCTTCAGAAGAAGGACCTCGAGGGCTACCGCCAGCTCGTGCGCGACCTGGGCCTGCGCAAGTAGCGTGGCCGTCCTCGCGGCGGGCACACCCGCGCCAGAGTTCTCGCTCGCCCGCTTCGACGGCGGCACGCTGACGAACGCCGATCTCGACGGCGCGATCACGGTCCTCGTCTTCTATCCGTCGGCGTTCTCGGGCGTCTGCACCGACCAGTTCGAGCTCTACAAGAGCGAGCTCGCCGGTTTCACGGGGATGGGCGCGACGCTCTACGGCGTCTCGACCGACTCCCACTACTCAGCCGAGGCGTTCCGGACGCAGCTGCAAGTGGACATCGAGCTGGTCGCGGACTTCGAGCCCAAGGGCGAGGTCGCGCGCGCATTCGGGGTCTATTGGGAGCCGGCTGGGACGGCCAACCGCGCGCTCGTGGTCCTCGGATCCGCCGGCACCGTCGCGTGGTCGTGGGAGGGCGAGCATCCCGGGACGCTCCCTGGCCCCGAGCTGGTGCGCGAAGGCATCGAGGCCGCGCAGGGCTCGCAGCCCGTTCCGACCGCCTGAGCGCCGTCTCTGCTGAACCTGACCGTTCGCGGGTAGAGGGATGACATGACGTTCACGAGGATCCTTGCTGCGCTGTTCGCCCTTTCCACGATCGGGCTCGGTGCGACCGCCGCTCCAGCCGCCGCTCAGGGGGACAAGGTCTTCGGCACGATCGCCTGCACCTCTCAGGAGGGCGTGCGCTTCTGTCCTGGTTCGACCGCCACGCGGGTCAAGAGCCACGACGGAGTTCCGATCGACCTCAACGTCACGCTCCCCGCTTCCGGTGACGGGCCCTTCCCGCTCGTCATCCTCGTCCACGGCTGGGGTGGGAAGAAGGGTGGGCTCGCGGAGTCCAAGCCCTGGGCCGAGCGCGGATACGCCGTGCTCTACGGGACTTCGCGCGGCTTCGGTGATTCCTGCGGGTCGCCCGCCTCGCGTGCGGCCGATCCGGCGGGCTGCGCCGCCGGCTGGATCCGGCTCGACGACACCCGCTACGAGGTCCGCGACGTCCAGCACCTGGCCGGCCTGCTCGTCGATGAGGGCTGGGTCGAACCGCAGAAGATCGGCATCCAGGGCTGCTCCTACGGCGGCGGCGTCTCGGTGGCGCTCGGCCTGCTGCGCGATCGCGTGATGCTCCCCGACGGCTCCTATGCCCCGTGGACCTCGCCGGCCGGCGCGCCGATGAAGCTCGCCGCCAGCGCCCCGTGCATCCCGTGGACCGATCTCGTCTACTCCCTGGTGCCCAACGGGCGCCATCTCGACTACACGCTGTCGGGCGAGCGCGAGTCGCGCGATCCCTCGGGCGTGATGAAGGAGTCCTTCGTGACAGGGCTCTACGGCCTCGGCAGCGCTTCCGGGTACTACTCGCCGGCTGGCGCCGATCCCGACGCGAATTTGACCGGCTGGTACACCCGCATCCAGGCCGGGGAGCCCTATGACGGTGACCCACTGATCACCGACATCAAGGACGAGATCTGGTCGCACCACTCGGGCGTCTCGATTCCGATGGACCGCACGCCCGCCCCGATGCTCATCTCGAACGGCGCGACGGACGACCTCTTCCCGGTCGACGAGGCCGTCCGCCTCTACAACCTGATCGGAGCCCGCCGGCCCGAAGCCGAGGTCGCGATGCTGCACTTCGACTACGGCCATCAGCGCGGCCAGAACAAGCCCGAGGACACGGCGTACCTGCGCGAGCGCACCGCCGCGTGGTTCGAGTACTACGTCAAGGGCGTGGGCGACGCCGCCCCGCCGTCGGACGTCCGCGCGATCCGCCAGACCTGCCCGAAGGCGACCTCGTCGGGTCCCGTGCTGATCGCGGACTCCTGGGTCGCGCTGCATCCCGGTGAGGTGCGCCTGCTCGCGCCCGACGCGAAGTCGTTCAACTCGTCGGGCGGCTCGCCCGGGATCGGTCAGGCGATCGATCCGATCGCCGGTCCCGGTGCCTGCGCGACGACCGCCTCGGCCGATCAGTCGGGCGTGGCGACGTATCGGTTCCCCGCGTCGACGGGGGATGGCTACACGCTCGCCGGCTCCACAACGGTCATCGGCGACTTCACGCTGACCGGTGGCCCCGGGCAGGTCGCCGGCCGCCTGTGGGACGTCGCGCCCGACGGTGGGCCGCAGACGCTCGTGGCGCGCGGCGTGTACCGGCTCACTGGCAACGGCCGTCAGGTCTTCCAGCTGCACCCGAACACGTACACCTTCGCCGCGGGACACGTGGCGAAGCTGGAGCTGCTGGCCAAGGACGAGCCCTATTCACGACCGTCGAACGCCGCGGCATCGGTGGCGGTCGCCAACCTCGACGCGCGCCTGCCTGTCGCCGAGGTGCCCGGGGGACAGGTCGGCGTGCCGACCGCCGTCGTGGTTCCCGAGGGTCGCACGCTCGCGCCGGGCGTCGGCCAGGCCGTGTCCGTCCCGCTGCCCACGAACTCCGGCTCGTCGACGCCCACCCCGACGGCGACCGCCACTCCGACGCCGTTCGTCCCGACGGCGCCCGTCGCGACCCCGGCCCCGAAGCCGGCCGTCGCGCCCTCCACGCGACCTGGTCGCGTCAAGCTCACCATCCGCTACCGGCGTCGCGCCCGCGGTGCCTGCGGCGGGCTGCGCATCGCCGTGCAGGGAGCCGGCACGCGCGCGCTGAAAGCAATCACCGCGACCGCTGCCGGCCGGCGTCTTGGTCGCGACGGCGCCGGGCCGTTCCGCATCCTCGTGGCCGCCAAGGCGATGAGTCGGCGGACACGCAGCGTCCGCATCGTTCTTGACCGCAAGAGCGGCCGGGACGTCACGATCACGCGCCGGTTGCGGCGCTGCCGCTGAGCATCGCCTCCACCGCCTCCCGGCGGTGGTCGAAGATCCGCTCGACGTCGCGCCGGACGAACAGCAGGTGGGCGATCGCCCCCAGCGGTCCGAGCGGGAGCCGGTAGCGCACGACGTCGCGCATGAGCGTCCGGCCGCCGGCGACGGCCTCGAACTCGTGCGTGTGGTGCCAGAGGGCGTACGGGCCCTTCAGCTGGCGGTCGACGAAGCGACGGCCCGGTTCCCAGACCTCGATCCGCGTCTTCCAGCGGATCGGGAGGCCCCGGAGGCGGAGGCGGTACTCGATCAGCACGCCGGCGCGCATCTCCATTGGCTGCGGGCTGACGATCCGGAAGCGCAGCAACGGCGGCGTGATCGCCTCCAGATTGCCGGCATCGGCGAAGAAGGGAAAGACCTCGTCGGGCGTTCCGGGAAGGACCTGCTCGCGGATGAGGGTGTGGTGACGCATGCGGTTGCCGTGCTTACGGGTCCGGCGGGGGCGAGGGTTCAACAACGGCCCGCACCGAGTGAAGGGCCGGGGTGGGGGAGGCAGCTCGCAGGGCGGAGCGGCCGGGGGCAGTGAACACGGCGCTTGTGTCGTATTCGCCGCCATATCTGGCGGCGAACACGACAGAAACGATCCAAACGGTCCTGCGAGCCGCCGTCGCGAAGGATCCCTCCTCCTCGGTGCTGCCGTTGTTGGAACCGCCTCAGGCGCCGACGACGTCGACCGGAGCGGAGACCCGCACGAGCCCCGCTTCCACACATCCTGCCTCGAGCGCCTCGAGTCCGAACGCGCCGACCGGACCGAGCGCACCCACGCCTGAGACCCCCGCCGACACCGCCCGCCGTGCCGCCCAGGAGAGCATGCCCGCCGTGAAGTCGTACGGGTCCGCGCCCGAGAGCTCGACCGAGGCGAGCACGCGGCCATCGGCCGAGAGCGCCTCGGCGGCGACCCACGACAGGGCGCCCGCGGTCGTCCCCTCGGCTGGATCGGGCCCCAGTGTCATCAGTTTCTCGCCGGTGAAGCGCATCGCCGAGCGCACGCCCGGGAGGCGGACGGCGAGCGAGGTCCCCAGCGACGCGGCGGACACCGCGCGCGAAACGGCTTCCCCGAACTGCCCGATATAGGTGTTGACCTCGACCAGACGGGGATAGGCGGCCGGAAGGGTGAAGTGCTCGGCGCCCCCGACGGAGATCGCCGGACGGGACTTGCCGCGAACGGCGAACGAGCGCACGCGGGCCGCGGCTCGCTCGGAGCGAAGCGCCCCGGCCCTGAAGGCGTGCCCTTCGTCGAGCGCGGCGCCGACCAATGACTCGCGCGTCCCGGCGCTCACCTGGGCGCCGAAGGCGTAGTACCCGACGTCCACCCGGACGGCTTCGGCACCGGCCTCCTCGAGCGCGAGCGCTCCGGCCAAGGCACCCGGCACGAAGTCGTAGCCCATCGCGGTCAGCAGCGCCGCACCCGAGCGCGAGGCGGGACCGGAGAACTCCTCGAAGACGCGTCGGATGAAGGCGGGCTCGCCCGTCGAGTCGAGGTAGATCGCGCCTGCGGAGGTCGCCGCGCGCACCGCCGGATCGCCCCACTTGACGAACGGCCCGACCAGGGACACGAGCACATCCCCTTTCCCGACCAGCGAGAAGACCGAGTTCTGGCGCAGGACATCCGCCTGGACGGTCTCCAGATCGGCGCCCGCGACCTCACCGAGGCGCCTGAGCTTCTCGGTGTTGCGTCCGGCCAGCACCGGTCGCGCTCCGGCGGCCACGAGTCGCTCGACCGTGAGGCGCCCCGTGTAGCCGGTGGCGCCAAAGACGACGATGCGTGGATCGGCCATGTCGGAGACCCTACCCAGAGGACCGCCGCCGGAAATCCCATCCCTCGCTATCCTGCCCCGCAACGACTACCGAAGCGTGCAAGACGCAGAGGACCCGTCCAACCGAGGACGGGCTGAAAGGAATTACATGTTCGAAGAGCACCGGGTCACCGCCCAAATCGGCGGTACCGAGATCTCGTTCGAGACCGGAAAGCTGGCTCGACAGGCCAGCGGCTCCGTCGTCGTCACCGCCGGCGACACCGTCGTCCTCGGGACGGCCACCGCGGGAGGAGTCCGCGATATCGATTTCCTGCCCCTGACGGTCGACGTCGAGGAGCGCATGTACGCCGCGGGCAAGATCCCCGGCTCGTTCTTCAAGCGCGAGGGTCGCGCCGGCGAGAAGGCGACGCTTGTCGCCCGCATGATCGACCGCCCGCTGCGCCCCCTGTTCCCCAAGGGCTGGCGCCGTGACACGCAGCTCGTGGCGACGCCGATGAGCGTCGATCACGTCAACTCGTACGACATGCTGGCGATGAACGCGGTCTCGGCCGCGCTGATGATCTCCAACATCCCGTTCCCGACGCCGGTCGGCGCGGTGCGGATCGGGAAGATCGACGGCAATTTCGTCGTCAACCCGAGCGAAGCCGACATCTACGAGGGCCTGTCGGAACTCGACCTGGTCGTCTCCGGTACCGAGGACGCGGTCCTGATGGTCGAGGCCGGCGCCAGCGAGGTCTCCGAAGCCGACATCCTCGACGCGCTCGACATCGCGCACGGCGAGATCAAGAAGATCTGCGCCGCGCTGCACGAGCTGGTCGCAAAGGCCGGCAAGGATAAGGACGTCGTCGAGGTCCCGCAGGTCGACGAGAGCCTGATGGAGCAGATCAAGGGCTCCCACGGCTCCGCGCTCGACGAGGCCACGCAGGTCACCGACAAGCTCGCCCGCCAGGACGCCACCAAGGCCGTCCAGGAGGCCGTGGTCGCCCAGTACGCCGGCGACCCGGAGTCCGAGACCTACGCCGAAGACAGCCAGAAGGCCAAGCTCGCGTTCGGCCGGCTCGAGAAGTCGATCATCCGCCAGCGCATCGCCGTCGACAAGAAGCGCCCGGACGGCCGCAACACGACCGAAGTCCGTCAGATCGAGGTCGGGGTGTCGGTCCTTCCGCGCACCCACGGCTCCGCGCTGTTCACGCGCGGTCAGACGCAGGCCATGTCCGTCGTCGCCCTCGGCACGACGCGCGAGGAGATGCGGATGGACACGCTCGGTCTGGAAACGACCAAGCACTACTTCCACCACTACAACTTCCCGCCCTACTCGGTGGGTGAGGCCGGCTTCATGCGCGGCCCCAAGCGCCGCGACATCGGCCACGGCGCGCTCGCCGAGCGTGCACTGGTCTCGGTCCTGCCGACCACGGAGGACTTCCCGTACACGATTCGCGTCGTGTCGGACATCCTCGAATCCAACGGATCGTCGTCGATGGCTTCGGTCTGCGGATCGTCCCTGTCGCTGATGGACGCGGGCGTCCCGATCAAGGCTGCGGTCGCCGGTGTGGCGATGGGCCTGATCAAGGAGGGCGACGACTACGTCGTGCTCACCGACATCGCTGGCATCGAGGACCACCTCGGCGACATGGACTTCAAGGTCGCCGGCACCAAGGACGGCATCACCGCCCTCCAGATGGACATCAAGATCACGGGCGTCACGTTCGAGATCCTCAGCGATGCGCTCAAGCAGGCCCAGGAAGCGCGCATGCACATCCTCGGCAAGATGGACGACGTCATCGCCGCCCCGCGCGAGACGATGTCGGACTACGCGCCGCGGATCTCTTCGCTGAAGATCGACCCGGACAAGATCGGCCTGCTCATCGGCAAGGGCGGCGAGACCATTCGCTCCCTGCAGGAGGAGTACGACGCGCAGATCGACGTCGACGACACGGGTCAGGTTCGCGTGTATGCGGCCACCGGCGAGAAGGGCGACGCCCTGGCCGAGCGCATCCGCTCGATGACCAAGGAAGTCGAGATCGGCGACTCGTTCAAGGGGCGCGTCGTCAAGACGATGCCGTTCGGCGCGTTCATCGAGCTCGCCAAGGGCACCGACGGACTGCTGCACATCTCCAACATTGCCCCGGGCGAGCGCCCGGAGACGGTCGAAGAGGTGCTCGAGAAGGGCCAGGAGCTCGACGTCCGCGTCGTGGAAGTCGACAAGGAGCGCGGCCGCATCGGCCTGCGCCTGGCCGACGACCCGGAGGTCTCCGGCAAGACGGCGGCCGAGCTCGTCGGGGTCGGCTCCGGCGACCGTGGCCCGCGTCCGGGTGGCGGCGGCGGCGACCGTGGCCCCCGGCGCAACGGCGGCGGCGGCGGCGACCGCGGCCCGCGCGGCGGCGGCGGTGGCGGTGGCGGACGGGACCGCGATCGCGGCCCGCGCCGTGACCGCGATCCCGAGCGCGGGTAGCGCACTGCCGACCCACAAGGTCACTGAGCTCGACTCAGGGCTGCGGATCGCGACGGAGGCCATGCCCTCCGTCCGGTCCGCGGCCCTTGGCTTCTTCGTGGGCGCCGGTTCCCGCGGCGAGGCCGTGGAAGAGGCGGGCCTCTCGCACTTCCTCGAGCACCTGCTGTTCAAGGGCACCGACAAGTACCCGTCGGTGGAGATCGACCGGCTCTTCGACGGCTGGGGCGCCGAGCTCAACGCCGGCACCGACAAGGAGTCGACCACCGTCTACGCGCGCATGCTCGACGAGCACCTGCCGCGCGCCTTCGACGTCATGGCCGACATGATCTGGCGGCCGTCGTTCCAGGATGTCGATCCCGAGCGCGAGGTCGTGCTCGAGGAGATCGCGATGTACGAGGACGACCCGCAGGACTCGGTCTTCGACGTCCTCGGCCACGCGGTCTTCGGCTCGCACCCGCTGGGGCGCTCGATCATCGGGACCGCACCGGTGATCGCCGACACGCCCGTCGATCGCATCGCCGCCTTTCACGCCGCCCGCTACGTCCCGTCGTCGGTGGTCATCGCCGCGGCCGGGCACGTCGACCACGATGCGATCGTCGAGCTGGCGACCGCCACGTTCGGCGATCTGGAGCGGGCCGGTTCCGGCCCGCCCGTCGAGGCGGCGCCCGCCCGCCCGCCGGCGACGATCCGCTTCCAGGCCAAGGACACCGAGCAGGTCCACATCTGCCTGGGGGCCACCGGCCTTCCTCGCACCGACGAGCGCCGCTTCGCCCTGCGCGTGCTCGACGCGATCTTCGGCGGTCTGTCGTCTTCGCGCCTGTTCCAGGCGATCCGCGAGGAGCGTGGCCTGGCGTACTCGGTCTTCTCCTTCACCGGCCAGTTCCAGGACTCGGGTCAGATCGGGTTGTACGTCGGTACCCGCCCCGACAATCTGGCCGAGGCGATGGAGATCGTGGGGATCGAGCTCGAGCGGATGCGTCGAGAGCCGGCGACCGCGGAGGAGCTCACCCGGGCGAAGACCAACGTGAAGGCGCGCGTGATCCTCGCCCTCGAATCCACCGGCGCGCGCATGAACCGGCTGGGCGGCGCCCTGCTGTTCGGGATGCCGGTGCTCGAGCCCGATGAGCTGATGGCCAAGATCGACGCCGTGAAGATGGACGACCTGCACGCCCTGGCAGAGGAGCTGTGGGTACCGGCGCGGCTGTCGGCGGCGGGGATCGGGCCTGACGAAGACGCCTTCCACTCAGCCGTCGCAGGCGTCTGCGAGGGGGCGACGGCATGATCCGCGTTGCCGTCGCCGGCGCGTCGGGGAAGGTGGGCCGAGCGGTCTGCGCGGCGGTATCGGATGCTCCCGATCTGGAGCTCGCGGGGGAGGCCGATCCCGCGTTGGGTGTCTCGCTCGAGGACGTCCTGGGGGACGCCGACGTGGTAGTCGACTTCACGCGCCCCGATGCCGCCATTCCCAACGCGCGGGCCTGCGTGGCCGCCGGCGTTCACATCGTCATCGGGACCACCGGCTTTTCCGTCGACGAGCTGCGTGATGCGGTGGCCGGCGGTCCGGGACGTGCTTTCCTGGCGCCGAACTTCGCCATCGGGGCCGTGCTGATGATGCGCTTCGCCGCCGAGGCCTCGCGGCACATGCAGTCCGCTGAGATCATCGAGTTCCACAATCCGCTGAAGCTCGACTCGCCATCGGGTACGGCGAAGCGCACCGCCGAACTGATGGACGGCGAGGTTCCGATCCACTCGGTTCGCCTGCCGGGCGTCGTGGCCGATCAGGAGGTCGTGCTCGGCGACGTGGGGCAGACGCTGCGCATCACCCACGTCACGACCGACCGCATGGCCTTCACGCCTGGCGTCCTGCTCGCGGTGCGCCGGGTCGGATCGCTTTCGGACCCGCTGACCGTCGGGCTCGAGCACCTGCTGTGATCCGGCCCGCCGTCGCGGCGGACGCCGCGGACATCGCGCGTGTCCAGCGCGCGGCGTGGATGTCGGCGTATTCGGGTTTCATCGATCCCGGCCGGATCGCCGAGCGCAGCGAGCGTCAGACCGAAGAAGCGTGGGCGGCTCGGCTCGACTCCTCGCGGGCGGTCACCTGGGTGGCCGTCGCGGAGGGGGCGGTGGTGGGCTTCGGAACGGCCGGCTTCGCCGAGGAACCGGATCTTGCGGATGTCCGGGCAGCGAACCTGCTCGCCCTGTACGTCGATCCCGAGCACTGGAGCCACGGCCACGGACGGGCGCTCCAGGGCGAGGCGCTGGCCTGGATGCGTTCTGAGGGCTATTCGGTCGCCGTGTTGTGGGTCATGGCCGGCAACGGCCGCGCCCGCGCGTTCTACGTCAAGGGCGGGTGGACCCCGGAGCCGG
>Ga0136633_1000453_pt1 | contig 31398 bp, 26 predicted proteins | sample AntDrymeUQ832206_2_FD_105494 | JGI IMG/M metagenome (GOLD analysis project Ga0136633, IMG submission 105494) | Polar desert sand microbial communities from Dry Valleys, Antarctica - metaG UQ83 (22.06) | ecosystem: Environmental > Terrestrial > Soil > Desert | place: Antarctica: Dry Valley... | reverse complement strand
CGGTGCTCGGCGGCGCAGACGATCTCGACGACCTCGTCGATGTCGTCGGTGACCACGATCTGCTCGATGTCCTCGGGCGAGATCTTCCCGTCGGCGCACATCGGGTCGCGCAGCCAATCGACCAAGCCCTGCCAGTAGGCGGTTCCGAAGAGGATGACGGGGAAGACGCGGATCTTCTCGGTCTGGCGAAGGGTGAGCGCCTCGAAGAGCTCGTCGAGGGTGCCGAAGCCGCCCGGCAGCACGACGAACGCGCTGGCGTAGCGGACGAACATCACCTTGCGGGTGAAGAAGTAATGGAAGGTGATCGGGAGGTCGACGTAGGCGTTCACGTTCTCCTCGTGCGGGAGCTCGATGTCGAGCCCGATGGATTGGACGCCCGCGTCCTGGGCGCCGCGGTTGGCGGCCTCCATCACGCCTGGCCCTCCGCCGGTGATGATCGCGAAGCCGCGCTCACCGAGGCGTCGTGCGATCTCCCGGCCCTGCGCGTACTCGGAGTGCTCGGGCGGGGTTCGTGCCGAGCCGAAGATCGAGACCGCGCGCCCGACGTGCGCGAGTGACCGGAAGCCCACCCGCAGTTCGTCCTGGATCCGGTCCAGACGCGCCTCGTCGTCGAGCAGGGAGACGACGGCGGCGGTCTCGGCCCCGAGGATCTCCTCGTCCGAGGATGCGGGCTCGTGCTCGGGGACGTCCGTGTCCTGCGGCGGGGTGACCGGGGCGCGCGGTGGGAGGTGGCGATCGTCCATCGGCTCAGGGTACGCGCGGGGTCCGTGGGCGGATCCGCTGCCAGGCGAACGCCCCGCACAGCGTCAGCACTCCGAAGGCCATGAACGACCCGACCCGATAGAGCTGCGTCAGGCTCGCCAGGTCGAACAGGAACACCTTTGCCGAGGCGACGGCGAGCAGGGCGAACGCCCCGAGCCGCAGATCCTGCCGGTCTCGCAGAAGCCCGGCGACGAGGCCGGCGACTCCGGTGAGCGCCCAGAAGCCACTGAGCGCCATCTGCCCCTGCTGGGCACCCGGGTCGAAGCCGCTGACCAGGGCGACCGAGCCGGCGTAGAGGGCGAGCACGGCGGCGGCGGGCACGAGCCACCGGTCGGTCGTCAAGCGAGCGGTCAATGCGGCGGCCAGGACGATCGCGGCCAGCGCGAGGATCGCCGACGGCGGGTCGGCGAGGCCGTCGAGCAGCGCCGGCGGCGGTGCGAGGACCACCAGCGCATGCGCGAGGGCGACGCCCAGGAGGGCGAGCGCCACGGCCGGCAGGTCGCGTCCTGCGATCGCGCCGGCCGCCACCGCGGTGGCCACCAGCGCGACCGTGAGCAGCGCACCGTCGAACGCGTGGGCGAAGAAGTACGCGAGCGCGGCGACGGCGAGGACGTCGAGGACGCCCGCCCGATCGCGGGCGACCAGGCGCCCGCAGGCTGCGCAGCCGGCGACCAGCAGCGCGATCGCGGTCAGCGTCGCGGGCGAGGGATCCGCCCCGACCTCCCACGCGGGCGCTTCGATCAGCAGCGCGTGCGCCGCGGCCAGGCCGAGGTGGACGCCGATGCCCCAGTAGGCGGCGAGCGAATGGGTCCGGCGGGCGAGCAGCGCGAACCCGATCGCCACGGCGGCCCAGCCGGCCACCAGCACGAGGCCGCTCCCGGTGAGCGCGAAGGCGATGTCGAGCGCGGCGACTCCGAGTCCGGCGAGCAGCAGTCCGAGTCCGCGCGACATCGAGGTGCTGCGCAGTACCGCGATCGCCGCGAGCAGATGAGCGGCGCCGAGGGCCGCCAGCCATCCGTCGGCGACGGCGTGGCCCGGCGCGGTGTCGCCGATCCCGGTCCAGCCGGCGAGCGCGATCCAGCCCGCGACGGCGAGCGTGAGCAGGTTGCCCATGACGAGCAAAGGCGACCAGGCCGAGCCCTCGGGCGACGCCGAGCGCCACTCGAGACCGGCCACCGCGACGGCCGTCAGCGCGCCGAACGCCGTCAAGGCGACGACGATCTGCGTCGGTGTGTGGCCGCCTTCGAGCAGCCAGCCGAGCCACTGGATCGTCGTGAGCGAGCACGCGATCCCCGCGAGCCAGTCCCAGCGCTGGTGGACGACCACGACCACCGCGGCGGCGCCGACGATCCACAGCAGCGTCAGCGTGGAGTCGTCGAGCGGCGCGCCGACGAGCAGCGGCGCGGCGAGGGCCCCGGCGAGGCCGAGGGCTCCGACGCCCTGCGCGGTCCAGCGGATGGCCAGCGCGGTGCCGACCGCGCCGACGCCGAACGCCGCGAGCAGGCCGACGAACGCGGGCACGATCTCGTAGAGCTGCGTCGCCGTGACGGCGGTGGCGAACAACCCGGCGAGGCCGGCCGAGGTCGCGGCCCGCGCAGCATCGGTCCGGCCGCGGCGCTCATGGGCGGCCACGCCCACGGCGAGCAGGCCGAGCGAGGTGAGGCCGGCCAGCCAGGTCCTCGCCTCCTCGTCGAGCCAGCCTCGCGAGACGGCGATCACGAGCAGGAACGCCAGCGCGGCGAGCACGGAGACGCCGCCGATCCAGGCGAGCACGCGCCCGCCGAACAGATCCTCGAGCGTGGGGGCGGCCCGGTCGGGCGCGGTGGACGGGCCGAGAGCGGGGGCCGTGCGGTCCGGGGCGGTCGAAGGAGCCACGGCGGCGACGGGAGCAGGAGCGGGGGGCGCCGGCGGGGCGCCCGGCCAGACCGTCGCCGGCTGCGGCTCCTGCGGCCAGCGCGGTGGGGGCCAGCGCACCGCTTCGGGGCCGAGCGGTCGCTCCAGGCCCGCCAGTCGTGCCTCCACGAGATCCAGTCTGCGTGCCAGGTCCTCCACCGTCGACATCGGATCCACTCCCTTGTTGACCATCGGTTGACAGCACGGATACACCATTGTCGACCGTCGGTTAGCAAGCAGGCGTAATCTGGTCGGGGTGAGCACCCCGGCCTACACCCGCCTTCCCGTCGACGAGCGCCGCAGCCGCCTGCTCGAGCTCGGCGAGGAGCTCTTCACCCGTCACGCCTACGACGAGCTCTCGATGTCGGGGATCGCCCGCGCGGCGGGAATCTCGAAGGCACTGCTCTACCACTACTTCCCGTCCAAGCAGGCCTACTTCACCGCCACGCTCGAACGGGCGGCGGCAGACCTCGCGGCGGCCGTCGCGCCCGACCCGGCCCTGCCCGTCGCCGAGCAGCTCGCCTCGAGTCTGGCGGCCTACCTGGACTGGATCGGCGAGCATCGCGACGCCTACGCGGTGTTGCTGCGCAGCGTCGGCGTGATCCCGGACCTGCGCGAGACGGTCGTCGCGGTGCGCGAGCAGACCGCTCAGAGCATCCTGGCCGGCGTCCATCCCGACGGACCGCCGCCGCCCGCGCTGCGCGCCGCCGTGCGTGGTTGGCTGCTGTTCCTCGACGGCGTGCTGACCGATTGGATCGAGCACGACGATCTCGAGCGCCCGCAACTCGAGGCGCTCGCGCTCGACGCGCTGCGCGGTGCCGTCCGGGCAGCCGGCGTTCCCGCCGCGGCGGACCGGCTGGGCGGATGAGCGCGCCCGATCAACCGGTCACGTTGCGCCTGGTCCTCGCCGACGACCACGTCGTGGTCCGCACGGGCCTGCGCGCGCTGCTCGAGCGCGAGGACGACCTCGAAGTGGTCGCCGAGGCCGGTGACGTCCCGGCCACCCGCCGAGTCGTCCTCGGTTACAAGCCCGATGTCCTGATCCTCGATCTCAACATGCCCGGGGGTGACTCGCTGGAGGCCATCCCGGAGCTGCTGGCCGCCTCCCCGGGCACGGGCATCGTCGTGCTCACGATGCAGCAGGACCCGGCGTTCGCCCGCGAGGCGCTACGGCAGGGCGTGCTCGGCTACGTCCTCAAGGAATCCGCCCACGACGAGCTCGTCCAGGCGATCCGGCGCGCGGCCGCCGGCGGGACCTATCTGTCCCCCGAGCTCGGTGCCCGCCTGGCCAGGACGCCCGAGGCCGCGCCAGGGCCGCCCGGCGACCTCAGCGAGCGCGAAGCCGGGGTCCTGCGCCTGATCGCGCTCGGGCACACCAATCCCGAGATCGCCGCGCTGCTGTTTCTGAGCGTGCGCACGATCGAGACCCACCGGCAGCACATCCAGCAGAAGCTCGGGCGGACCTCGCGCGCCGAGCTCGTGCGCTACGCGCTCGACCACGGTCTCGTCGAATAAAGGTGAATAAGAGTGAAGTTGCCCGGTTCACTCAAATGCGATCATCGGGGTAGCGCAGGGGGAGCGTGGCCGCGACCTCGGTTCCTCCGGCGTCCGAGCGCACGGTGACCTCGCCGTCGGCGAGCGCGATGCGCTCGCGCATGCCGAGCAGCCCGAACCCCTCGCCGTCGTGGTCGGCTTCCTGGAACCCGGTGCCGTCATCGCGGACGCTGACCTCGAGGCCGTCGGATCCGGCGGTCACCGTGACGGTCACCCGCTCGGCCCGCGCGTGCTTGCCGACGTTGGTCAGCGCCTCTTGCACTACCCGGTAGACGGTGCCTTCGAGCTCGGGCGAGAGGCGGTCGGCGACCGAGAACTCCAGTGCCGCCTCCACGCCGGACGTCGTCGCCATCCGCTCGACCAGGGCTTCGAGGGCTGGGCGCAATCCGAGCTGATCCAGTGCTGCAGGCCGCAGCTCGGTGATCAGCGCGCGCAGGCTCTCGATCTCCGTGGCGAGCTGGTCGACCGCTTCGGCGGCGGTCGCGCGCAACCGGTCCTCCGGCGCATCGCGGGCCGAGCCGAGCCGGACGCGTAACCCGGCCAGCCCCTGGAGCGTCTCGTCGTGGAGCTCGCGGGCCCAGCGGCGCCGCTCGGCTTCGGCGGCTTCGATCGAGCGACGCAGCCGATCCTGCGCGACCGACTGGGCGACCACGAGCGCCGAAGCCGCACTGGCGGCGAAGGCGTGCATCAGTCGCTCGTCCTCGTCGTCGAAGTGCGGTCCGCGCTCGCGGCGGTCGAAGGCGGCCAGCAGGCCGGTCACGCGCCCCCGGTGGGTGAGCGGGACCAGCAACGCCCCGGACGCCCCGATCGTCAGCAGGTCGTGGACGGGCGCGACGTCGGCATCGGGCCGTGACCGTCCGCCACGATCGAGCACATCGGCGGGAACGTCGACGATCAGGTCCTGGGCGAGACGCGGCAGCTCGCCCGCCCACGCGCGCACGCCGAAGCCCGAGCCGTCGCGGAGCAGCAGGGCGACCGCCCTCGCATCGACGAGCGCCCGAGCGCGTTTGACGACGAGCTCGAGCACCCGGTCCAAGCGGGTCTCCGCGCCGATCGCCCGCGCGATGGCCGTCGTGGCCTCGAAGGAGCGCACGGAGCGCTCGAGCTCCTCGCGGCGCTCCTCGACGCGGCCGTAGAGGCGGGCGTTCTCGATCGCGATACCGGCCCAGGCCGCGAGGATGACCGCGGCCTCCTCGTCGTCGGCGTCGAACGGGGTCCCGCCGGCCTTCTCGGTCAGGTACAGGTTCCCCCACGCGCGGCCACGGATCAGCACCGGAACGCCGAGGAAGGTGCTCATCGGCGGGTGCCCCGAGGGGAAGCCGTATGAGCTCGGGTGCTCACCGATCTCGTTGAGCCGCAACGGGCGCGGCTCCTCGATCAGCAATCCGAGGATCCCGCGCCCGCGTGGCAGATCGCCGATCGCCCGGTGCTCGGCGTCGTCGATCCCCCGCGTCAGGAAGCGCTCGAGACCCTCGCGCGATTCGTCGAGCACGCCGAGCGCGGCGTAGCGCGCGCCGGTCAGCTCCACCGCCTCATCGAGGACCCGCGTCAGCAGCGTCTCGGGATCGAGCTCGGAGGTCAGGGCACGCCCGGCCTCGATCAGCCGGCGCAGTCGCTCTTCGCGGGGCACCGCCTCATCATCACCCAAGCGCGATCCTGCGGGTTTCCCGCAGCCGATTGACGGGCCCGACCCGATCCGGGATCGGAGCCCGGCCGCGACCATGGCGGCATGCCCCGACCCCCTGCATCCGAGCGTGTCGTGGTCGGCGGCGGTGGCATCGCCGCGCTGGAGACCGTCCTCGCGCTCCAGCGCCTCGCGGGAGCTCGCGCCGAGATCGAGCTGATCGCCCCGACCGCCGAGCTCGTGCACCGCCCGGGCGCCGTTGCCGCCCCCTTCGACGGGACGGTGGTCCCCCGCTACGACCTGCGGGCGATCGCCCGCGACCGTGGGTTCAAGCTGCGCCAGGACACGGTCGTCCGGATCGACACCGAAGCGCACAGCGTGTTGACCCGGACCGGGCGCGAGGTGCGGTTCGACGACCTCGTGATCGCCTCGGGCGCCCGCAACGTCGGGGTCGTCCCCGGCGCCTTGACCTTCCGCGGCCCGGCGGAGTCCGGTCACGTCCGCTCGCTGCTCGACCGGATGCTGGCCGGAGCTATCGGGCACCTCGCGTTCATCGCCCCGACCGGCGCCACGTGGTCGCTCCCGCTCTACGAGCTCGCGCTGCAGACTGGCGCGCTCCTGCGCTGTGAGGGCGTCGGCGCGAAGCTGACGCTGATCACGAGCGAGCGCTCGCCGCTGGCGGCCTTCGGCCCCGAAGCGGGCGCGGCGGTGACCGAGCTGTTGGCCGAGCGCGGCGTCGACCTCCGGACGAGCGCCACCGCCGTGTCGGTCGACGGCGGCCAGGTGTACCTGTCGGGTGAGGCCCCCCTCGCCGTCGACGCCGCGATCGCGCTCCCGGGCCTGGTTGGCCCGCGCATCCCCGGCCTGCCGGCCGACCGCCTGGGCTTCCTGCCCGTCGACGCCTTCTGTCGCGTGGACGCCGGGAGCCGGGTCTACGCCATCGGTGACGTCGCCGCGCAAGCGGTCAAGCAAGGCGGCCTCGCCGTCCAGCAGGCCGACGTCGCGGCCGTCTCGATCGCCGCCGGTCTCGGAGTCGCCGTCACTCCCGTCCCGTACCGGCCGCTGCTCCGCGGGCTCCTCCTGACCGGTGGAGCGCCGCTCTACCTGCGCCGCGAAGTCGGCGACGCCGGGGTCAACGCCGTCTCCGACCAGCCGCTGTGGTGGCCGGCGACCAAGGTCGCCGGTGGCCGGCTCTCCCCGTACCTCGCCTCCCGTCCCGATCTCCTCGTCCCGAAAGGACCGCACAATGGCCAATCTGACCAAGCCGCCGCCTGACTCCCCTTCGGTCAACGAGCTCGAGGCGCTGCTCCAGGAGGAGCTCGCCCACGGCCGCGACCTCGAAGACCGCACGGAGGTGCTGGAGCTCCGCTCCGGCCTCGCTGTGATGTTCGCGGTCATCGCCGTCGCGATCGTGCTCGCCTCGGCCGTGGCGCTGATCTTCATCTCCGCTGGCGGCAACGACACGGAACTGCCCCCGTCGGACACCTCCGCCGTGGCGGGCGTGACCGGGGCGACCGCGCCGGCACACGACGCCGGTGCCACGAGCGGCTCCACGACCGAGAAGGTCGCCATCGCCGGCGTCGAGCGCTACGAGCGCCCCGACCCGACCCTGCCCGCGATCCCCGCCGGCCCGGTCAAGAAGTTCAGGGTCGAGGTCTACGAGCACGTCACCCGCGTCTCGAAGACCCAGCCGCCCACGCAGGTCTGGTCCTACGCCATCAACGGCAAGTACCACCGCGGCACAGGTGTCTCGGAGCCGATGGTCGTCACCGAAGGCGACCAGGTCGAGATCACGCTGATCAACGGCGGCACGAAGGCGGCCAACGTCACCTTCCCGCACTCGATCGACTACCACTCCTCCGAAGTCGCCCCGAACGACGCCTTCCGGACGATCGAGCCGGGCGAGACCTTCAAGTTCGACTTCAGCGCCGATCACCCGGGCGTGTTCATGTACCACTGCGCGACCGACCCGGTGCTGCTGCACACAGGCGCGGGTATGGTCGGGATGATGGTCGTCAAGCCGAGAAACCTGGCACCGGTCGACCGCGAGCTGTGGATGATGCAGCAGGAGTACTACATCGGTGAGCCAGGCAAGATCGCCGACCAGAAGAAGATGGCCGCCAAGACCCCGGACGTGATCGCCTTCAACGGCTTCGCGGCCCAGTACAAGGATCAGCCGATCGCCGTCAAGAAGGGCGAGCGGATTCGCATGTACGTGCTCAACGCGGGCCCGTCGATCTGGTCGGCCTTCCACGTCATCGGCACGGTCTTCGACACGACTCGCGTCGAAGGAGTCGTCGGCCGCGACGCGCAGACGATCAACCTCGCGCCGTCTCAGGGGGGCTGGGTCGAGTTCACGCTCGACGCCGAAGGCTCCTTCCCGTTCGTCACCCATGCGTTCGGGGACATGGTCACCGGCGCCGTCGGGGTCCTGCGCACAGCGAACGCGCCGGCCGCCAAGAAGGGAGCGTCGCACTGATGATCCCCGTGTTCGCGCACGAGCGCTGGTTCGACATCGGGGTCGCGCCCGTCATCGACTGGTCGTTCGCCTTCGAGACGCTCACCCTCGTGTTCCTCGCCGCCGCGGTCCTCGTGACCGTGGCGGTGCGCGCGGTCTCCCTCGCGTTCCCCGGCGTCAACGTCCCCGCACTGGCGCGCCTGACGCCGTGGATGCCCTTCGCGGTCCGCATCCATCTCGCCGTGTCGCTGATCGGGCTGCTGTCGATGGGGGTCTACCTGTCCCCGGCGATGGACCTCGCGGTGAGCCCGGCGGGGATCGCCCTCGGGGCTGTGATGGCGCTCGTGGCGATCGGCATGGCGACCGGCTTCCGGACGCGCGAGGCGGCGTGGCTGCTCGTGGCCAGCGGGCCGCTCGGCATGCTCGAGTTCGGGCTCTGGGACGTCCTCCAGCGCATCGATCTGCTGGGCCTCGCCGCCTTCGTCCTGTTCGCCGGACCCGGCCGCTGGTCGGCCGACTTTGAGCGCGCGGCATCCACCGATCCCACGCCTGAGCAGGACGCGCGGGCGATCTGGGCCCTGCGCGTCGGAGCCGGCGTCGCCCTGATCGTGGTCGCCTTCGCAGAGAAGCTCGCCGCTCCCGGCCTGGCCGTCGCGTTCCTCGAGCAGCACCCGAACCTGAACGTCGCCCAGCAGGTCGGGCTCGACATGAGCAACCTGGAATTCGCCCGCGTCGCGGGCGCGATCGAGGTCCTGTTCGGGCTGCTACTGATCTCCGGGGCGCTCTCGCAGGCCGCGGTGCTGATCGCCGGGATCCCGTTCAACGCCACGTTGTGGTTCTTCGGGACGACCGAGCTCGTCGGGCATCTGCCGATCTACGGGGCGATGCTCGTCCTGCTGGTCTACGCGTCGGACCCGGTGCGCCGGCCCGGTGTCAGCGCACTGTGGCCGTTCGGCGCTCAGGGCGCCGCGCGTACGACCAGGATGGCCCGGTCGTCGGTGAGCGCGACGGGCTGATAGGTGGAGACCGCGGCCTCGACGGCCGCAGCGATCGCCTCCGCATCGCCGCCGTGGGCCGAGGCCACGGCGGCGCGCAGGCGGTCCTCCCCGAAGCGGTCGCGCCCCTGCCCGCGCGCGTCCGTGACGCCGTCGGTGTAGAAGATCAGCGCGTCCCCGGGGCCCAGCGTCACCGGGATGTCCTCGAGGTTCGGGTCCTGGGCGACGCCGAGCATCGTGCCGGTCACCTCGACCGGTTCCGGCACACCGGACCCCGCGCCGCGGACCAGCAGCGGGTACGGGTGGCCGCCGGACGCCATGCGCACATGGAAGCGCCCCTCGTCCGTGGGTTCGATGACTGCGAAACCGACAGTGCAGAAGCTCGGCGGATCGCCGTGGCGGCGCAACTCGTCGTTGAGGAACGCCAGCACGTCCGCCGGCCCGTCCTCGACGCGGGCGATGGCACGCACCGTGTGGCGGGCGAGGCCCGTGACGACGGCGGCCTCCGTGCCCTTGCCGCAGACGTCCCCGATGGCCAGGGCCCAGCGTCCGTGCCCGGCCTCGAAGAGGTCATAGAAATCGCCTCCGACTTCGCCGCCGCCCGAGATGGACTGGTAGCGCACGGCCGATTCGAGCCCCGGGACGGGATCCAGCGCATCGGGCAGCAGGCCCTCCTGCAGCTTGCGGGCCACGTAGGCGCGGTTCTCGAACAGGCGCGCGCGCTCGAAGGCCTGGGCGGACTGGCGGCCGAGTGCGAGCAGGAACTCGCGGTCCTCGGGCGCGATCTGGCGCGGCTGGCGGAACGACAGGATCAATGCCCCGAGCGTGCGGTCGAGCCCGGCGAGGGGGATCGCGGCGAAGCCCTGGAAGTGGCGGATGTGCGCGGCGATGCCGGGATACCGCAGCCGCCAGTCCGCGAGGTCGACGAGCGTGACGGCCTCGTTGGCGCTGATCGCGTCCGACGTCGGGTTGCTGGAGCTCAACGGGAACCGGCGCCATTGATCGAGCGCCTCACGCTCGTAGCCGATCGAGTACGACGGGACCACGTCGGCGCCTTCGATCAAGGCGATCATGCCGGCCGAGGCGCCAAGTACCTCGACCGCTTGATGGACGATCGTGCGAGCGATCTCGTCCGGTGAGTTCGCGGCCGACATCGCCGCCGTGACCTCCTGCAGGCGGGCCGCGCGGACGCCCGCGAGCTCGGCCTGGAGGCGCGCGTCGCGCTCGCGCTCGAGCAGCCCGCCGATCTCGTCCTCGAGCTTCCGCCGCTCGGAGAGGTCGTAGATCGTGGCGAGCACCCGGAACGGCTCGAGCTCGAGCGTGCTTCCTGAGAGCAGGACGGGCACGCGTGAGCCGTCGGCCCGTTGGTACTCCTTCTCGAACGGCCTGGCGAAGCCGTCCGTCCTGAGCTGCTCGGCGACGCGCTCGTCGTGTTCGCGGAACTCGGGAGCGGTCAGCTCGGTCCACTTCAGGCGCCCGCTCTCCACGTCGTCGCGGGTGTGTCCGACCATCTCCAGAAAGGCGTCGTTGGCTTCGAGGATCTCTTCCTCGCCGGTGACGGTGACGCCGACGACGTTGGCGTCGACCATCGATCGGTACCGATGCTCGAACTCCTCCGCGCGGGCGCGCGCCGAGACCTGCTCGGTCACGTCGACGGCATGGACGAGGACCCACGACTCGGCGCCATCGGGCTCGCGGACGGGAACGATCGAGATGTCGAACCGGTGGTCGACGCCGTCGAAGGTCAGCGGTGCCTCGCGGATCGTCCGGGGCATGCCGGCGTCGCGGACCGCCTGGACCGCGGCGAGCACGCCCTGGTTGGTGTCCTCGGTCACCTCGTCCGCGCGGCCCTCGAGCGGCGCGCTCGTGAGCGCGCGCGCCGGGGGGTTGGCGTATTCGATGATGAGGTCTGGCCCGCTGAGGATGGCGACCGCGGCCGGGAGGTGGTCGAGGACCTCCTCCAAGCGCCGGCGTCGCTGCCGTCCGGCCACCTCCTCGCTCATGCGCGCTACTGCACCTCGAGCAGGTCGACCACGAAGATCAGCGTCTCGTCCGGACCGATGGCGGGCGGCGAGCCCTGCGGTCCGTAGGCCTTCTCGGCCGGGATGGTGAGCTGGCGGCGCCCGCCCGGCTTCATCCCCTCGATGCCCTCGTCCCAGCCGGGGATGACCTGGCCGACGCCGAGCTGGAAGGTGAAGGGCTGGCCGTTGTCCCACGAGGCGTCGAACTGCTCGCCGGTCGAGAACGACACGCCGACGTACTGCACGGTCAAGTTGTCTTCGGCCTTCGCCGCAGTGCCCTTGCCCTTGACGATGTCCTTGATCTCGAGCTCCGCGGGCGGCTCGCCGCTCGGCTTGGCGATCACCGGCTTGGTCTTGGTGTCCTTGTTGTCGCTCGAGCCGGCGGGGGCCTCCGGGGCTTCCGGGGTCTCGGCAGCGGTGGCGGTCTCGGTGGCGGCCGGCGGGGCGGACGCCTCCTTCTCGTCGTCGCCGCACGCGGCGAGGCCGAAGGAGAGCGCGGTGAGGACGGCGGCGAGGGGAGCGAGTCGCGTTCGGGAGAGCATCTCGGGAACCGTAGCCGCTGGCAGGTTCGCAATGCGCAGGCAAGGCGGGCGCGGTGACGCCCGGTGGCGTGGTGCGGTGCAGTCAGGCGGCTGCGGCGGGCGGTGCTTGGGAGCGCGGTGCCTGGTCGCCCTCAAAGGCGATCGGCTCGACGGGGCGGGAGCGCGCGCGCGCCAGCGCGATTTCGGCGCGACCCAGCGTGTCGGTGAAGGCGCCGTGCTCGTCGGATCGCACGCACACGATCCCCACGCTCGGGCGCGCCCGCTCCTGTCCGGCCGGCAACCGGTAGGGCTCGCGCAGGACGCTCAGCATCCGTCGCGCGAGGAGCCGCGCGACGTGCTCGGCGTCCCCGACGGCCACGTGGACCACTGCCGCCACGCCCTGATCGGTTTGCACGACGTCGCTTCCCGTCGGCAGGAACTCCTTCATGCGCGCGGCCGCGCGCTCGCGCACGTCGCGCACGAGGTGCTGCTGGTCGACGTCCAAGGCCACCGCGAAGAACGCGCGCGCCGAGGGGAGGCGGGTGACGGTGGCGTTCATGATCAGGGTGATCGTCAGGAGCTGGACACCCTTGAGGAGTCTGGCCAGAGTTACCCCAGACCGGGTAGCTTGCCCGCCGCTGCCCACTTAGCTCAATTGGTCGAGCACTTCACTTGTAATGAAGGGGATCCCGGTTCGAGTCCGGGGGTGGGCGTCAACGATCTTGCGATGTGTCCCGAATCTGTCCCATGGGCGGGGTAGAAGTCGACCCGGCACTTGGCGCGCACGCGGGAAGCAGCCGAGCGTCACCTGAGAGCGCGAGTCCGAGCCGCGCGGTGAGCCTTGTACTGCTCGAGGCCGGCGCCGCGGACCTGCGGTCGGTGTTGGACCGTGTGGTGTTCCTCGGCGGGGCGACCATCTTCCTCTGGATCACCGATCCGGCAGCGCGTGAGGTGCGAGCGACCTATGACGTGGATGTCGTCGCCGAGGTGATCACGCTCTGCGCCTACTCGCGCTTTCAGGACGAGTTGAGGGCGTCCGGCCTGACGGAGGCATCAGAAAGCGGAGTGATCTGTCGCTGGCGTAGCGCCTCAGGCCTGGTCATCGACGTCCTCCCGGCGGAGCCGGCCCTCGTCGGGATGGGCGGGCGGTGGTTGAAAGCGACGACCGACGCGTCGGTCGAGCACACGTTGCCCTCTGGAAGCACGATCAGGGTCGTGCCGCCGCCCTACCTCATCGCGACCCGGAGTCGAAGGGGCCCTTCTCGGCCAGGACGCGCGTGCCCGCGCCCTGGCAGTGACGATTCTACGATTCGAATCGCTCGCCGCGAGCGCATAGATCTCGGCGAAGCTCGCGTCGCTTTCGGCGATTCACGCGCCACCAGATGCGCCAGAACGGATCGCTTCTGCGGTTGACTCTGGGCGAAAAACGTTCCCGCGGGAACGTTTGCGGGCGCAAGTACCGCTGGGCGCCGCCGCCGCCGGATTCGGAGCGGGAGCCCCGAGGCGGGGCGCGGGGCCGACCCATCGGCGACTACGGCCGTTGTGTCGGCCCGGTTCGTGGGAACTCGGCGATGTCGCGGTCCCCCGCCCCGACCGGAATCCTGTCTTGCGGACACCGGCCGGGGGTGCGGCTCGTCACAGGACGAGGGTCAGCGGCCGCCGAACGTCACGATGCGGCGGATGCGGATGACTTCCTTGACGAAGCCGGCCACGACGGTGGCGTTGCCTCGGTAGGTGTAGCGGAGGGTGTAGAAGCCCGCTTTGCGCAGCTTGAAGCGCAGCGAGAACTTGCCGCCCCGGGAGATCTTGGCGACGCCGAGGCGCTTGAACTTCTTGCCCCTCTTGCCGGCGGCGATGGCGACGGTGATCTTGCCGGTGGCCGAGGGCTCGCGGACCTGGCCGGCGAGCTTGTAGGTGGGGCCGCGAGAGTCCGGGAACGAGGTCGGGCCGACGAAGTCGAACGGCTCGAGGACCTGCACGACGACGGGAGCCGACCATGCGGTGGGGGAGAGGTCGGAGCCGTCGAAGCCCAGCGCCCGGGCGACGAACGTGTAGGTACCCGGTTTGAAGAACGTGACGTTCGCGTTCCCGGCGGCGTCGACGGACGCACGGTCGGAAACGCCGGCGAGCCCCCCATCGGGACCGACCGTGGCGCCGGCGGCGTAGCGGACCTCGTGCGCAGTGGCGCCGGGGTTGACCTCGATCTTGAACGCGAACGTCCCGCGCGTCGGCTCGAGGGGCTCGCGGGCCAGCAGCCTGGCACCGGGGGCGGCCACGCCGGAGAACGCGTTGATGTTGAACGGCAGTCGCGTCTCGGTCGCCGTCCCGTCGCAGTTGGCTTCGGCGTAGGTCTTGACGATCACCGTGTAGGTGCCGTTGCCGAAGTAGCGGAACGCGCTGGACTTGAAGCTCGAAGACGAGCAGAAGGGGGTGAAGGCGATCGCGCGGCGGCCGTCAGGCCCGACGACGTCGACGAGGTTGCGCTTCTCGGCGTCCGTGAACGTCACCTCGATGTCGGGATCGAGGTTGCGGATCGTGACGGCGCCCCCGAGCGGCATCGGGGCCCCCGTGTCACCGGTCACCGTCGCCGAGGCCGCCGAAGCACCGGCGGGCACGGCCGCACCGATCGCCAGTGCCGCCAGGACACCCATCGCACCGAACCCGAACCTGATCTTCATGCCGCCTCCGTCTGTTCCGTCGTTCATACGTGTTCGCGCAGTTCCTTCTGCCACCACGCAACCGAGTCCGAGAGCGTCCGATCGAGATCGATCAACGGCTCCCACCCGGTCGCGGCGCGCAGCTTCTCATACGAGCCGCGGACCTCCAAAACCTCGTGGGCGCGCACGAGTTGCGGGTCCACGACGTGGTCGACGCGAACGCCGCTGGCTTCGCCGAGCGCCTGCACCAGCTCCCCGGCCGACGCCGGCCGTCCCGAGCAGATGTTGTAGGCCTCGCCGGAGACGCCGTGCAGCGCCAGATCGCGGTAGGCGCGAACGACGTCGCGCACGTCGGTGTAGTCGCGCCGGGTGTCGGGGTTGCCGGTGACGATGAGCACCGGGTCGTCTTCCGCGACGAGCCCGGCAGCGATCTGGCGCGCGAACGACGCGATGGCGTAGATCGGCTCCTGCCCGGGGCCGGAGTGGTTGAACGCGCGCGCGCGCACGACGCGGACTCCGTGGGCGTCGGCGTAGAAGCCGGCGAGCAGGTCTGCTGCCGCCTTCGACACCGCGTAAGGGTTCTGGGGACGCAGCGCCGCAGTCTCGTCGACGGGCAGCGACGGCGGCGGACCGTAGACCTCGCCGCTGGCCGCGGCGACGACCGCGGCTTCGGGCGCGTGTGCGCGCACGGCTTCGAGGACGTTGAGCGTCATCGCCACGTTGTCGTGGAGCGTCTGGCGCGGCTGCTCCCACGAACGGCCCACGTGGGCCTGCGCGGCGAGGTGGACGACCACGTCCGGGGCGCAGCCCGCGACGGCCTCGGCGGTCGCTCCGGCGTCCAGCAGGTCCACGCCGGAGCCGCGGGAGATCGCGACGACCTCGTCGCCCTCGGCCTCGCAGTGGGCGATCAGGTGGCGCCCGGCGAAACCCGAGCCACCCGTGACGAGCACTCGCACGGCTAGGCGGTGCGGCCGGCGACCACGATGCGCTCGGCCGAGCCGTGGCCGTTGGTGGAGGCGGCTGGAGCGTCGACCGGGGCGGGCTCCTCCGGCGGCGGGTTCAGTCGCCGCTCGAGCACGCCGAGTGTGGCGCCGAAGAGCACGTGGCGCCACAGCGCCTGGGCGAACGCGCGGTGATCCCCCCACAGTTGCGGGAAGCGGTCGCCCGCCGGGTGGAGGGCATCGACGAAGCGCGTGGCCGGCCAGGTGGCGAGGTGCTCGGTGACGCCGGCGAGGACGCCGCGCGCGACGCTGGGCCCGGGCAGCACAGGAGCGGCCAGGGAATAGAGCGCCCCGAAGGCCGCGCCGTTGGCCAGGTGGATGGCCACGCCGAGGGGATACGCCGCGCGCCCGCGGGTGACGGCGGAGCCCAGCAGCGCGCAGTCGTCGTAGTCGACGCCGAACGCGCGCCGGTCGAGCGGCTGCTGCGCGGCCCAGAGGCCGGCGGCGCAGGCGCCGGCGAGGGCGCCGCGAAGAGTACGTCGGGTGCTGACCGGCATCGGTGGCGGACTGTAACGACCGCTCACGCGGCGGTGTACGCGTGCCAGGAAGAAGAGGAGCTCGGAAGAAACCATGGACCACGACGCGCTGCACCGACGCGCCCGAGAGACGGGCGTCAATCCGATCGTCTACTGGCTGGTGCGGGCTGTGTTCCAGCCGTTCTTCCATCTGTACTTCCGCTTGAGCCGGATCGGCCTCGAGCATGTCCCGCAGGACCGCCCGGTCATCTTCGCGGCCAACCACCGGTCCTTCCTGGACCCCTTCATCATCGCGACCTGCGCGCGGCGCCCGCTCTACTACGTGGCCAAGAAGGAGCTCTTCGACCGCCCCTGGCAGGGCTGGTTCCTCAACGCCCTCGGCGCCTTCCCGGTCGACCGCGGCAACGCCGACGGCTCGATGATCGAGACCGCCAAGGCGATCCTCGCGCGCGGGGATTCCGTGCTGATCTTCCCCGAGGGCACGCGCATCCGCCCCGGTGCCCTGGGCGCCCCGCGGCGCGGCGTCGGCCGCCTTGCGCTCGAGATGGGCGTGCCCGTCGTGCCCGTGGCGATCATCGGCACCGAGGCGATCCGCGAGGGCTGGCGGATCCGCCCGCACAAGGTCCGCGTGCGCATCGGCGCTCCGCTCACGTTCCCGCGAGTCGAGAACGCCAAGCCGCAGCTCGCTGCCGCCGTGACCGACCGGATCTGGCCTTGCGTGATGCTGCAGTGGGAGTGGCTCGGCGGGTTGCCGCCGGTTCGCCGCGCCGCCGTCATCGGTGCCGGTTCCTGGGGCACGAGCATCGCCGTGATGCTCGCGCGCGCCGGGATCGAGGTCGACCTCGGCTGCCGGACCGCCGAGCAGGCGGTGCGCGTCGGGGAGGCCCGCGAGAACGCCCACTACCTCGCCGGAGTCGAGCTGCCGCCGAACGTCACCGTGCGCCGCACCGCCGACCTCGAACTGGCCCGCCACGACCTCGTGGTGCTCGCCGTCCCGGCGGCGAACCTCCCGGCCGTGCTGGCCGAGCACGCCGGCGCGATCAGCGCCCGCACTGGCGTCGTCGTCGCCTCCAAGGGTCTGGTCCCGCCGCTCGGGATGCAGCCGACCGACTACGTGGCCGAGCGGATCCCGGGCGCGCCGGTGGCCTGCCTCGCCGGGCCCGCACACGCCCGCCTCGCGCTCGAGGCGGGCGCCGCGCTCGTCGTCGCCTCGGCCGACCGCGGTCTCGCCCGCCAGCTGCGCGACGCGCTCGCCGCCGCGTCCTTCGACGTGACCGTGTCCTACGACGTCGTCGGCGTCGAGCTGGCCGGCTGCGCCAAGAACGCCGCCGCGCTGGCCGCCGCCGTCGCCTCCCCGGGCGGCGCGAACGCCTCGGGCGCCGCCGCCGGCAAGGTCTTCGCCGAACTGGCCGCCTACGCGCGCCAGGCCGGCGCGTACCCGGACACGTTCGCTGGTCTCGCGGGTGCGGGCGACCTCGTCGCGACGATCGTCGCGGAGGGCTCGCGCAACCGCCGCGCCGGCGAGCTGCTGGCTCGTGGAATGCCGGCGGGCGAGATCGATGGTGCGCTCGGGCAGACCGCCGAGGCGGTCGCATCGATCCCGTTGCTGGCCGAGCGCGTCCTCGCGGCAGGCCTGGACGCGCCTGCCCTGGCGGGTCTGGCGGCGATGATCGAGGGCCGCTTGGAGCCCGCCTCGTGGGCTGCGTCGCTGACGGCGCCGCCGGCCAAGCGCCAGCGGGCCAAGGTCGCGTAGCCTTCATGCTGCATGGCCGCCCCTCCCCAGCTGCCGGTCGGAGCGGCGAAGGTTGCCCTGGACGCCGAGTTCTCCGCCCTCTACAAGGCGCATCTGCGCGACGTCTACTCGTACTCGTACTACCGGGTGGGCAACCATCACGACGCCGAGGACCTCACGGAGCAGACCTTCCTGCAGGCCTACCGGCACTTCGAGCGCGCACTGCGGGAGTCCGACGGCCGGCCGCTGCGCCCCTGGCTGATCAGGATCGCGCACAACCTCGCGGCGAACTACTACCGCGACCGCTCGCGCAAGCCGCAGACGCCGATCGACGACGCGGGCGTGCTGGCCGAGCCGCACACCACGGAGACGCTGGTCGAGCACCGCGACGACTTGAAGCGGATCCTCGACTGCGTTCAAGATCTCCCGGACGATCGGCGCGAGGCGCTGATCATGCGCTTCGCGCTGGGAATGGACAACCGCGAGATCGCCCGAGCACTGGGGCGGACCGACGGTGCCACGAAGGTGCTGCTGCACCGGGCCATCCGCCAGCTCGAGGAGCTCGTCAAGAAGGCCGAAGGGCCGACCACCCCCGCGGGGGTCTGACGTCGTGAGCGCGGAGCGAATTGCCGGGGACTTCGAGGCGCTGCTGCGCCAGGCCTTCCAGCCGATCGAGCCGCCGGAGGGCCTCGGCGCGCGCATCGAGACCGACCTCGCGTCGCTGGTCGAGGCGGCCGGCGAGGAGCTCGAGGCCTGGGAGCTGTCGGCGATGCGCGATCCGCGCAACTGGGTCAAGCCGGCCGCGTCGGTCGCGGTCGGGGGCGTGGCCGCGGTCGGCCTCGTGCTCGTGCGCACGCAGCGCAAGCGTCACAAGCGCCGAGAGGACGCTTCGGACCCGCTCGACCTCGCGCACCGGACGCTGCGCGACCTCGCGCACGAGGCGGGCAAGCTGATCGACGAGGCCGCGAAGCGGCTATAGGTCGGTTGGTCGTTGGCAGGTCGCCTGCCGCTGCTCTAGATTCCCGCGCCGGATGCGCCGGGGGAGTGGCGCGGGATGGACAGCGACGAGGGGTGAAGTGCTCGGACGGCGGGTGAGTGCGGTGACGGTTGCAGTGGCTCTGGGGGTCACGGCGCTGGTCTTCGCCCCCGCGAACCCGGATGACGCGGTGTCGGCTGGGCCGACGTGCCGCGCGGCGATCAAGCGGACCGGGCAGACGGGCACCTGGACGCGCGTCGGAGCCCCGGATTTCTCCAAGCTCGCCGCCGGCACGCCCCAGGGCATCTCCGCGCACGCCGTCGACGTCACCGACCCTGAGGCCGGCTGGTACATCACCAACGGCGTCTTCATCCTCTCCTCGCGCGATCTCGGCTGCACCTGGGAGCAGGCCTTCTCGCTCGACGACGTCCGGGCGACCGTCGAGGGCATCCCGGTGGGCGCGCGCGTCGACGCGCTGTCGGCCGCGGCCGGCGTCGTGGTGGCGACGATCGCGCCGGCGGCCGCCGACAGCCAGACCGCCGTCGTGGCGGCCACGCTCGTCACGAGCTCCGGGGATGCCGGGAAGACCTGGACCGAGCCGTTGCCGCTGGCCGGCGCCGGCACGCCGGGACCCGTCGCGGTCTCGCGCGCGAATCCGACGGTCGTCTACGCGGCCGCGGGCAAGATCGCGCACCGCTCCAGCGACGGCGGAAAGACCTTCGCGCCCACGGCGCCGACGAACGCCCCGAGGGGGCTCGGCATCGACGACATCGCGGTCGACCCGCTCGATCCCGACAACGTCTGGCTGAAGTCCTCGGCCGGGATCAGCTTCAGCGACAACGGCGGCACGACCTGGACCGAGCAGCGTGAGCAGGGGCCGCTGGGCGGACTCGCGGTCGGGCGCGACACGGGCGGGGGAGGGACGCGGGTCGTCTCCACCGTGCTCGACGGACAGGGACTGGTCGGCGGCGTGCTCGATTCACAGAACGGCGGCGGCGACTACACCCAGCGTGGTTCGGATTCGATCACGGGCCTGACCCGGTCGATGACCGCCGGCGGCGACCGCGACGACATCACGATCACCACGGGCGGTCAGCAGGACGGTGCGGATCCGGGCGTGTTCCGCTGGTTCCCGCAGCGCGCGACCTTCGAGAACTTCGATCAATTCAACTTGAGCCGCGGCGGTGCCCTGCAGGGTGCGACAGCCGAGGCCGAAGACGACGCGCGCGTGTTCTTCTTCCGCGACGATCGCGTCGTGGTGTGGGAGCTGCCGGCCGGCGGCGTCAACGCCGCCGTGCCGGTGCCCCCGGGTCTCAGGACCGCGGACGCTTCGGCCTTCGACTTCTTCACGCCGCCGCAGGCGCCCGTCGCACCCCCCGCGAAGCTCAAGCCGGGCGAGGGGGACGTCACGATCCCCGTCGGCGGCTCCACCACGGTCAAGTATTCGCTCTCGCTGCCGGCGCAGCCGACGAAGCTCGACTCGTTCTTCCTGATGGACACCTCGGGCTCGACGGACCCGTACATCGACGGCTTGAAGGCCGGCCTCGGCCGGTTGATCCGCGAGCTGCTGAAGGGCTACACCGACTCGAACTTCGGGCTGGGCGAGTACCAGACCATCGACGGGTCCGTGGACGAGGACGACGACTCGTCCGGCTCCACGAGTGGAGTCAGCTGCACCCGCTATCGCCGCATCTCGGACATCACAGCGCCTGACAAGTCGTTTCAGGAGCTGATCGCGGGCATCAACACCTGTGGCGGCAGCGAGGCCGGCTACATGGCCGCCCACCAGGTCGCCACCGGTTCGGGCATCCTCGAGCCGCGGACCGGGCGCAAGGTCCGCCCCGGGCGCAACGCGAACTGGCGCGACGAGTCGCTGCGACTGCTCGTGCACATCGCCGACGAGCCCTTCTCGTTCGATCCGGACGGTGCCGACGCCAAGGCGACGATCGCGGCGCTCAAGGAGCGCAGGATGAAGTTCATCGGCTTCGACATGTCGGGCGCGACCACGGGGGCCTCGGTCACCATCGGCGGCTCGGGGACCGGCGGGCCCGCTCTTCCGGCGTCGAAGCCCGATTGCACGCAGGCACCCCTTCCTTCCGAGGAGGAGCAGAACCGCAGCACCTTCGGGGTCTACTGCCAGCTCTGGGAGATCGCCAAGGAGACCGGGACCTTTGCCCCGCGCGGCGGGGTCGATTGCAATGCCGACGGCAAGGCCGACGTCCGCGAGGGCGAGCCACTGGTCTGCCAGATCAACACCGACACGACGACTACCGGCTTCGTCGAGATGGCCGAGCCGATCCGCGAGCTCCTGCTGGCGATCCCTGACGAGCGTCGCGTGACCCTCCAGCAGGAGGGCGAAGCAGAGATCGGCGTGGGCATCAAGGCGCTCGGCGAGACGCTCGTCGACGTCCACGGCGACCACGACCTCGAGTTCGAGGTGACGCTCTCGTGCACCGCCGCCCAGGCGCAGAAGGCGTTCCCGGTGCGCTTCGCGGCCCGCCTCAACGGCAAGCTGCAGGCGCGTGCGAAGGCGCGGGCGATCTGCGGGACGCTGCCCGTCCCGCCACCGCTGCCGGCTGCCTCGGCCCCCATCGACCCGCCGAAGAAGGCCAAGAAGCCCGCCGAGGCGCCCGTCCAGAACCAGCCGGTGCCGCCGTTCGTCGCGCCGATCCTGCCGCCACCGGCGTTCGCGGTCGCGCTCACTCCGCCCCCTCCGCCCGCGCCGGTGAACTCGCTGCAGCCCGCCAACGCGCCCGCCCAGGCGCAGGCGCCGGCGAGTGCGCCGGGCACTGCGGCCGCCCCGGCGTCCGCGGTCGTGCCGGCGGCGGTGGCTGCGAAGGCGCCCGAAGTCCAGACCGAGATGAACGTCCTGCGCACGGATCCCTCGAAGGAAAAGGGTGTCGAGGAGCTAAAGTTCTCCCGCGTGGACGACGACGAGGCCGAGGCGCAGGCGACGGCGCTGCTGGAGTCCGGCGGCTCCGGCGAGGAGCTCTGGGTCGTGCGGCTGCTCGGGGCGGGCGCCGTGATGGCTGGCGCGTTCGCGCTGGAACCGCGACGGCGCCGGCAAATCGCGGCACGCAAAGCGCGCATCCGCTGATCCGCCGGGGCCGGGCGCGCGTTACAAGGATCAGATGGCCGACCTGCGCTCCCTCGCCGACGAGGACCTCATGCAGTACGTCCGCAAGGGCAAAGCTGACGCGTTCGAGATCGTCTATGAGCGTCATTCCGGGGCGGCGTTCTCGTTGGCTTATCGAATGGTCGGAACGCGCAACGCAGCCGAAGACGTCGTTCAAGAGGCGTTCGTCTCCATCTGGCGCTCCGGTGCGCGTTACGAGCGGGCGCGCGGATCGGTCCGCACCTGGGTGCTCGGGATCGTGCACAACCGCGCCATCGATGCCCTGCGCCGCGCCACGGTCCACGACCGCCGGCGCGCGAGCGACGAGGGCATGGAAGAGCGCTTCGAGGCCCGCGAGCGCACGGACGCCGAAGCCGCCCGCCGCGAGGAGGCACGCACTGTGCGCTCCGCCCTGACCAGCCTTCCCGCCGAGCAGTGCCAGGTGATCGAACTGGCCTACTTCGGTGGCTTCAGTCATTCGGAGATCGCCGATCTCCTGTCCATGCCGATCGGGACCGTCAAGGGCCGGATGCGCCTGGGCCTCGAGAAGATGCGCGTGCAGTTGTGCGCCGGAGAGGTGTCGCTCGGATGAGCACGCACGATCACGAAGCCTGGGCCGACGCCGCCGGCGCCTACCTCCTGCACGCCCTCGACGACGAGGAGCGCGCGGGTTTCGTGGCGCACCTCGACACCTGCCTGGAATGCCGGCAGGAAGTCGACCGGCTGTCGATCGCGGTCGATGCGCTGCCGATGTCGGTGCCCCAGCACATGGCGCCCCCGGCGCTCAAGGACCGTCTGATGGCCACCGTGCGTGCCGAAGCCGAACTGCTGGCCGCCGCCGGGCCTGACGCCGACCGGGCACCCACCCGGCGCTCGCGCACGGCTCCTTCTCGCTTCGGCTTCCTGAACCCGGCCTCGTGGTCGTTGCGTCCCGGCCTCGCCGGCGCGGCCGCGGCCCTCGTGCTCGCCGTCGGCATCGGCGCGGGCCTGGCCCTCGACGGTCCGGGCACGGCGCCCTCGCGGACCGTCGTCGCCGAGACCGAGTTCCCGAACGCGAAGGTCAAGCTCGTCGTCCGCGAGGACGAGCACTCCACCCTGCTGGCCGAGAGCCTGCCCGCCGCACCCGACGGGCGCGTCTACCAGGTCTGGCTGAAGCGTCCCGGTGCCGACCCCGAGGCCACGGACGCGCTCTTCCAGGTCCGCAAGGACGGCAGCGCCACGGTCGACGTCCCCGGCTCGCTGGACGGCGTCGAAGCCGTGCTGGTCACCGACGAGCCCCCCGGCGGGTCCGACAAGCCCACGGGCCGCGCCGTGATCTCGGCGTCACCGGCCTGAGCGCCCCTTCTCCGACACCGCTAGCGTCCTAGACGCCCGTGCCGACCTGTTATCGCCACCCCGATCGGGAGACGGGTGTCTCGTGCTCGAACTGCGCACGGCCGATCTGCCCGGACTGCATGACGACGACGTCCGTCGGCATGCGCTGCCCCGAGTGCTCGCGGGAGAAGACGAAGGTCGTCCGCATGGGAGGCGGCGTCGATCCGATCCTGACCTACGTCCTGATCGGCTTGAACGTCCTTATGTTCTTCGGCTCCAAGGGCGGCAACTTCTTCGCCGGCGGCGGGACGCAGATCTACTTCGACCTCTCGCTGTATCCGATCGCCGTCTCCGAGGAGCCGTGGCGGCTGCTGAGCAGCGGGTTCCTGCACGTGAACTTCCTGCACCTGGGCCTGAACATGTACATGCTCTACGTGCTCGGGCCGGCGCTCGAGAACACCCTCGGGCGGGCCCGCTTCCTGGCGCTGTACCTGGCTTCGGTGGTCGGCGGGTCCTTCCTGGTCGTGCTGTTCTCCTCGTTTCCCGACTCCGTGGCGGACCTCCTGCGGGCGAGCCCGACGGGCGGGACGGTCGGGGCGTCCGGGGCGATCTTCGGGCTCTTCGGCGGCGCGTACATGTACTACCGCGCCCGCGGCGAGACGGCGATGACCGCGCAACTCGGGCCGACGATCCTGATCAACCTCGCGTTCACGTTCTTCATCCCGTTCATCTCGATCGGCGGCCATCTCGGCGGCCTGATCGTCGGTGGGGCGATCGGCTCGTTCCTGTACCTCGCCTCCCGCAGACGGGCCAGTCAGATCCTGCAGGTGGGGGCTGTCGTGGTGCTGGCGGTCGTGCTGTTCGCGGCGGCGATCATCGTCGCGCCGGGCGTCGCGTGAGCAGCTCCTCGTAGAGCGCCGCGATCTGCTCGAGCATGCGCTCGGGCGTGAAGCGCCGGCGGGCATCTTCGGCGGCCGCCCCGCCCAGCCGGGCGACCTTGCGCGGGTGCTTGGCAAGGTCCGCCAGCGCGCCGGCGAGTGCACGGTGATCGCCGGGTGCGACGAGCCGGCCCGTGACACCCTCGCGGACGATCTCCGGCAACCCGCCGTGCGCGGCGGCCACGACGCAGCAGCCCGCGGCAGCCGCCTCGAGCGCCGAGTTGGGGAACGGGTCGGGCCTGGTGGACGGCACGGCGATCACGTCAGCGGCGCCGTAGATGGTGTCCACGTCGTTGCGGAAGCCGACCAGCCGCAGCCGGTCCCCGAGGCCGAGCGAGGCGCCGAGCTCGCGCAGCGAGCGCTCGTGATGGTCCTGGCCCGGCCAGGCGTCGCCCGCCACCACTCCGATCGCACCGAGCTCGGCCAGCACGGGCTCCGCGAGCGCGCGAGCGAGCACTTCCTGGCCCTTCCACGCCGAGATGCGGCCCAGCATGGCCACGACGAACGCGTCACGGGGGATCCCGAGCGCCAGCCGCGCCTCGACGCGCGGAGCCCGAGCGACCTCGATGGCCAGGCCGTCGTGGATGACCCGCACATGACCCGCGTCGCCGAGCGGCGCCCTCGTCGCGCGCGAGACGCATACGACCGCGTCCGAACGCAGCAGCTGCGCGCGGTGGGCCGGCCACAGCCCGGGCACCTCGGGATAGATCTCGCGGACATGGGTGACCAGCCTCGCGCCGGCCGCGCGCGCAGGGCCGCGCGCACCCAGGATCACCGAAGTGTTCGCATGCACGAGGTCGACGTCGTGCAGGCGCAGCAGGTTTCCCAGGGACGGCGCCTGGTTGTGCAGCAGGCCGCCGAGCTCGGTGGCCCCACGCAGGGTCAGCAGCTCGCGGCGCAGGACGGCCAGCGGGCCCGTGAAGACCTCGACGCCGGCGTCGCGCAGCGCCACCGAAAGCGGACCCTCCATCGGCAGCACGACCAGCGGCCGCCAGCGCTCCGGATCGAGGCCGGTGGCCAGCAGCTCGAGCTGGCGGTCGGCGCCATAGCGCCCGGCGGACGAGTGCAGGAAGCAGACCCTGCGTGGTGCGCTGCTCACCCGTCCCCGACCCGCGCCTTAGGGTCCGCGACCGATCCCTTCATGACGTCAGAGCTCCACCGGCAGCACGCCGGGCGGGCAGTGGGGGACGAGATCCGGATGCAGGATGTGCGCGAGCGCCTCGAGGCCTTCGACCAGACGCGGTCCGGGCCGGGAGAAGTAGGCCGCGGCATCGACGGCGACCACCCGCCGGGCACCGAGTTCGTCGAGCTCGTCACCGAACTCGTAAGCCTCCTCGCGGGCGCGCTCGGCGTCGTAGCCGCAGGGCATCACGACGACCACGTCGGGGGCCATCCCGGCGATCGTCTTCCACGAGTGGACTTCGGATTTCTCCCCGGTCATCCCGAGCACGTCGATCCCGCCCGCGTACTCGATGAGCTGCGGCGTCCAGTGGCCGGCGACGAAGACCGGGTCGAGCCACTCGAGTGCCACCACGCGCGGGCGCTCGGCGCTGCGCACGGCCAGCCGCACCTGGTCGATCCGCTGCGCGGCGTCCTGGACGAGGTCCACGCCGGCGTCCTTGGCCTCGATCGCCTGGGCGATGACGCGGACGTCGCCCAGCACCTCGCCGATCGTGTGCGGGTCGAGCGAGATCACTTCGGGCTTGGAGTCCAACCGGCTGGCGACCTCGTTGACCTCGTCGATCGAGACCGCGCAGACCGCGCACAGCGCCTGCGTGACGATCAGGTCGGGCTGTACCCGGCGCAGCAGCGCCTCGTCGAGCTCATAGATCGCCGCGCCCTCAGATGTGAGCGCCCGCACGGCGGCGTCCATCTCGGCGGGCGGCAGGCCCTGGGGGATGACGTCGCGCGTGGCCTGGGGCAGCTCGCGCGCCTCGGGAGGCCAGTCACACTCGTGCGTGACCGCGACGATCTGGTCGCCCGCGCCGAGCGCGAACAGCATCTCGGTAGCCGACGGGACGAGGGAGACGATGCGCATGGCCGACAAGTATGCTCGCCGGATGGCCGTGCTCGACGACGAAGCCATCGCAGCGGGACTTCAGGGCAGCGAATGGAGCCATGAGGATGGCGTCCTGGCGCGCGAGTACAAGTTCAGCAACTTCCCCGAGGCGATGGCGTTCGTGAACCGTGTCGCCGAAGCCGCCGAAGCCGCCAATCATCATCCCGACATCCTGATCCACGGTTGGAACCACGTCCGCCTCATGCTGACCACCCACTCCGAGGGTGGCGTCACCCAAGCCGATCTGGACATGTCCGGTCGGCTCTCGTCGGTTTCCTCCTAGCGGCCGCGGCGCTCACCGTCGCCCTGTCGCTCGCGCCGCCCGCCGAGGCCAAGCGCGTCCGCGTGTTCGCGGTCGGGCCGAAGTTCGAGTTCTCGTGGGTCGAGACGCGGGAGCGCTTCCGCGCCCATCTGCTCGCGCTCGTCGACCGCTCCGAACGCGCGAAGGTCGATGCCGTCATCCAGCAGGGTGCGCTCGACGTCGCCTCGCAGCAGCTCGGGCCGACCGACGCCTCGCGCGCGGTCGAGACCGCCCGTGACCTGATCGCGCTGCCTGAGGACCTCGGGCTGCTGACCGCACTGACCGGCCAGCGCGGTGAGCCCGCTCGGCGCCAGTCCACCCTGCAGGACGCGATCGCGGCGACGCTCGCCTCCTACTCGGACGTCACGGCCTTCTACCAGTCGAAGTATCCCGCGCTGGCCAACCGCCCGTTCCCGCCCACCCGCCTGCTGCTGGTCTCGCTGACCGACACCTTCGCGCGCGTCGCCGTCGAGACGTTCGCCGAACTCGCCGACCGGCGCGACGCCTACCTCGTCGCCGGGGTGAACATGGTCCCGGAGTGGAAGGTCGTCTGCATGCGCAAGTCGACCATGCCCAAGCTGCCGGGCGGCGTCCACTGCGAGGAGGAGAACCCGGCGAAGGTCGCGCGGCTGCGCGCCCCCGACGAGCGCGACCGGACCTACGCCTACGAGGCGTCCTCCGACCGGCCGGCCAACCTCGCACTCGTCTTCGACCCCGACGGGAAGCTGATCGCCAAGGTCGCCAAGGCTTACCCGACGCCCGTCGAGCTGCCGGGCCAGCTCGACCTGCGCCCGGGCGACCTCGACCAGGTGCGCGCGATCGACACACCGGTCGGCCGCCTCGGCCTGGTCACCAGCCGCGATGCCTTCATGCCCGACGTGGTCGAGCGGCTCGACCGCGAGGGCGTCGAGATCCTCGTTCAGCCCGAGTTCTTCGTCAACGACGTCGTCCGTCCCGCGGGCATGTGGGCGCCCGACACGCTGCTGGCCAGCGGCTTCTCGGCGCTCCAGCGACTGCCCTCGATCAACGCGCTCGTCGTCCCCTCGCTCACCGGCAACGTCTACGAGTTCTCGGCCGATGCCCAGCAGCACATCGCCGTCAAGCCGCGCTCGCGAAAGGCCCCGCGCGGCTTCCTGGTCGGGCAGGGCGCGGTGGCGGGCCTGGCGCAGGTCCAGAGCTGGCTCGTCCGTGACCCCGCACGCTCGGGCGAGCCGATGGCCGAGCGCCGGGCGCGCCTGGGCAAGGCCGGGGAGGCCGTCGTCTCAGGTCCGGCGTGCGCCGACCCGCGCGTCCCGGGTCCGTGTCTCGGCGGGCAGGTCGAGGGCGTGCTCGCCCAGGACGTGCAGGTCGGCGTGACGCGCTCGCGGATCGCCCAGCGCCGCCGCAAGCGTGCGAAAACGGTCTTCGCGGTCAACAAGCCGATCGCGCCGTTCGCCGGCGTGCAGCGCAACGTCACCCTGGCCGCGCGTGGCGACCGCGTCTGGGCGGCCTTCGAGCAGGACGACCGCGTCCTGCTCGTGCGCTCGTTCAACGGCGGGAGGACCTGGACCAAACCGCGCCGGCCGGTCGCCGGCGATGCGAGCCAGCGCCACCCCGCGCTCGCGGCCGGCGCCGACAACTCCATCTGGCTGGCCCTCGAGCAGGGCGGGCGCGTGCGGGTCACCCGCTCGGTGACCGGCGGGACGCGCTGGGAGGAGCCCCTGGTGATGCCAGGAGCGTCCGACCAGGCCGTTCCGAGCGTCACGGCGACCGGCCCGGGGCGGGCGTTCGTCGCCTGGATCGACCAGCGCAACTTCTTCGCCGCCGAGGAGGGCCTGCGCCAGAACGCGCTCTACGGCAGCCGCATTCAGGCCGGCCAGGTCGCCTCCCCGGTGCGGCTCGACGAGGGCGAGACGGCGCAGCTCGCCGCAACCCAGGACCACGCCTGGTCGCCGAGCGTGGCCTCCGACGGCGAGCGTGTGCTGGTCTCCTGGATGGATCTGCGCACGTACGACTGGCGCATCTATTCACGGGAATCGAGTGACGGCGGCGCGACCTTCGCCTCCGAGAAAGCCGTCCAGGACACGCCGCCGCTCAAGACCGACGCGACCCTGCCACCGGAGAACGAGGCGCTCAACCACGACCCGGTCTCCCTGTTCTCCGCAGGAGCGCCGCTGGTCGCGTTCACGGACTTCCGCAAGTACGCGGAATCGGCGAGCGCGCCGCATCGTCTCTACGACACGATCCTCGGCGAGCCCGGTGCGCGCAACCTGCGCGTCGATCAGCACGGCGGCGATCAGGTCTCGACGTACGCCCCGGCGGCCGTCGCCCTGCCCGGCGGCGACGTCGCGCTCACCTGGCAGGACCACGGCTCCGGACCGGCCGATCTCTTCGTGGCACGGGTCCGCCTCGGGAGCGCCGAGGTGGGCGCCGGGCGTGCGATCCGCGTCGACGACTCGGGCACTGCGGGCTGGAACCAGTGGCGGCCGGCGATCGCGACCGTCGGAGCCGGCCGGCTCCTCATCCTCTGGGAAGACGAGCGCGACGGCCCGGCGAACATCTTCGCCTCCTACGCGAAGTCGCAGAAGCTCCCGCTCGGCGGCGGGCTCTGAGAGCTCGTGTCGTGTCCGCCGCCACATGTGGCGGCGGACACGACACAAACGCTCCCGCGGCGCCCGGACGGGTGCTACTCTCGCGCCGTTCGCCCTGATGCCCGACGACGAACCCTCCCGAAGTAGCGTGGCGCGCTCTGCGCGCCGCCCACGGCCACGCCGATGACCGCGTTCCTACTGGGCGCGGTGTTCGTGCTCGTGCTGCTCAACGGCTTCTTCGTGGCCGCGGAGTTCGCGCTCGTGCGTGTGCGTCGCTCGAGGATGGAAGAAGACGCCGCCGACGGCAAGCGCGGGGCGAAGGCCGTGCTCGCCCTGCTCGACGACATGAGCCGGGCGCTCGCCGCGTGCCAGCTCGGGATCACGCTGACCTCCCTGGGCATCGGCTTCCTCGGCGAGCCGGCGATCGCCGATCTCTTCCGCACCGACTCCGGCGGGCTCTCGCTCGGGCTCTCCCTGGTGATCGCCTACATCATCACCACCGCGCTGCACATCACGATCGGCGAGCAGGTCCCGAAGATCTACGCCATCGACAAGGCCGAGGCGACGGCCAAGCGCATCGCCCGCCCGCTCAAGTGGTTCTCGACCGCGCTCAACCCGTTCATCATCGCCCTCAACTGGGCATCCAACAAGCTCCTGCGCCTGCTGGGCGTGCGCGCCACCGGCGAGTTCGAGGAGGGTGGTTCCCCGCACGAGCTGAAGGCGATCATCGCCCAGTCGCTCGTGGGCGGTCACCTCGATCCCGGCGAGGCCGGGATGCTCCACGGCGTCTTCCACCTGCACGAGCAGCAGGCCCGGCAGGTCATGACGCCGGCGCCGGCGCTCGTCACGGTGGACCTCAGCGAGAACGTCGAGACGGCGATCCGGCGCTGCGTGTCCTCGGGGCACACCCGGCTAGTGGTCACCGAGGACGACAACCAGGACCGCGTGCGCGGGATCATCCATGCGAACGCGCTGGCCCAGGTCCTGCTCTCCGACGGCCCCGAAGGCAAGATCGAGTCGATGGTCCGCGAGGCGCCGATCGTCCCGGAGACCAAGCCGCTCGACGACCTGCTGGCCGACCTCCAGCGCCATCGCGCGTCGCTGGCCATCGTGGTCGACGAGTACGGCCGCACGGCGGGCATCGTCACCGTTGAGGACATCATCGAGGAGGTCGTCGGCGAGATCGACGACGAGACCGACCCGCTGGGCGGGGCCGTCCGCCGCCTGGCCAACGGCGACTGGTTCGTGCGTGGCCACGTGGCGATCACCGACCTCGAGGACCACGGGCTCGAGCTCCCGATCGACTCGGAGGCCTACAACTCGATCGGCGGCTTCATCTTCGGCGAGCTCGGGCGCCTGCCCAAGCGCGGGGACACCGTGCAACACAACGGCTACTCGATCCGCGTCGAGTCCGTACGCGAGAACCGGATCGAGGCGGTCCGGATCCGTGAGCGCCGCAGCGGCGCCGCCTGACGCGCTGTCGTTGCGAATCGCAACTTTGCGCCGATTTGCACAAGCCCGAAAACCGCTCTATCTTTCCCGCCACTCACCGGTCGCTTCGGCGGTTGGGGAGGAGAGAGGGAGAGATCCTGGGGAGGATCCACCCGGTTGAAGCACTCGTGGCCGGCTCAGGGGAGCGAGCCGGCCGCGAGGCTTCATACGTGGCATCCCTAGGAGGAGGGGTGCTGCTGATGCGATGAAGAAGTTCGTCGCATCCGGGAGAATGGCGGGGCGTGATCAAGCGTGGCTAAAACCGTCCTGAAGGTTCTGTGTGTGGCCGCGCTGGTGGTCGGCGGTTCGCAGCTGGTGGCGTTCGCGCCGTACGCGGGAGACGAGGGAAGCGCGTGCATGGAGGTCTTCGCCTCGGACGGGAGCGAGACGGCGGCCTACTCCGAGGGCATGCGGTGGCTGCCGCTCGGCGCCGAGTGCATCGCCTCCGAGGCCGGGCGGACCTCGGTCGAATTCATCGAGGCCACCCCGGCCGAGCAGCTTGCGGTGCTCGCCCTGTTTGCCCTGCTTGCAGTCGCGGCGCTTCGGGGCGGAGCGGTCGGCGAGGCGCTGGGATACGCCGGACTCGCGCTCGCCTTCGGTGCGGCCCTGCTGTTCCTCGGTGGAATTTCGGCCGGAGGTTTCGTGTCGCTGTTCCTGGTGCCCGGCGCGGCGGCTGGGCTGGCGGCGGCCCGCCGCCGCGGGCTGCGGCCTCTGGTAGCCGTTGCGGTCGCGACCCTGGCCTGGTTCGTCTGGGTCGTGGGGCTGTTCATGGGCCTGGACGTCGAGGCGGCGTGGATCTCGGCGGTCGTCGTGCTGGCCGTCGTCGCTCTTGCGGGTCGCGTGGCGCCGGGGGTGATGGCGCTGGGCGGCAGTGCTGCTGTGTAGCCGGCTGCGTGGCGGCTGCGTGGCGGCTGCGTGCCGGCTGCGTGCCGGCTGCGTG
>Ga0136633_1000452_pt1 | contig 31411 bp, 28 predicted proteins | sample AntDrymeUQ832206_2_FD_105494 | JGI IMG/M metagenome (GOLD analysis project Ga0136633, IMG submission 105494) | Polar desert sand microbial communities from Dry Valleys, Antarctica - metaG UQ83 (22.06) | ecosystem: Environmental > Terrestrial > Soil > Desert | place: Antarctica: Dry Valley... | reverse complement strand
GTTCAACCACCAGGACGACGGCTGCGCGACCGAGGGCGGCACCGCCGCAGCGCGAGCGCTTCTCTCCGAGGAGAACATCGCCGGCGTCATCGGCACCAGCTGCTCGAGCGCCGGCATCCCGGCGGCCGAGATCCTGAGCGCCGAAGGCATCATGCTCGTCTCGCCGTCCAACACGGCACCGTCGCTGACGGCACCCGAGACGCACGAGCCGTTCTACGCGCGCACCGCGCACAACGACTCGATCCAGGGCGCAGCCATGGCCCAGTACGTGTGCGAGGTCCTCGGCCTCACCACGGCCGCCACCATCGATGACGGCTCCGCCTATGCCGACCAGCTCGCCGCGGTCTTTGCCGCTTCGTTCCCTGAGACCTGCGACGGCACGATCACCACGGAGGAGGCGGTCACGGTTGGTGATACCGACTTCTCGGGCGTGCTCGAGAACATCGCCGCGGATTCGCCAGAGTTCCTCTACTTCCCGATCTTCGTTGCCGAGGGTGCCCTTATCACCCAGCAGGCGCGTGAGACCTCGGGCCTCGAGGACACGATCCTGGGAGGTGCCGACGGCATCCTGAACCCTGACTGGCTCGCCGCGGCGGGCGACGCAGCCGAGGGCATGGTGCTGTCGGGTCCGGATCTGGCGTTTGCCGGTGACTTCTACGAAGCGGAGTTCCTGCCGGCTTACACCGAGGCCTCCGGCGAGGAGGCGCCCATCAGCGTCTTCCATGCCCACGCGTACGACGCCTACAACATGCTCGCTGACACGATCGAATCAGTGATGATCAGCGAGGGTGGGACGACGTACATTCCGCGCACGGCGCTGAAGGATGCGTTCTTCGCCACATCCGGCTACGAGGGCGTCACCGGGACGCTGACCTGCAACGAGAACGGCGACTGTGCCGACGCGAAAATCAGCGTCAGCGAAGTGAAGGACGGCGCATTCGAACGCATCTGGCCGGAGGAGTAAGGGCCGGAGTTCGCTGAACCCAACCTGACTTGGTGCGGGTGAGTCGGCCTTCCGGCTCACCCGCATCTCTATCGCACCCTGATCGATCGCGCCAATCCCCAGAGCGAGGATCACTCATGCCCGGCCGTCGATTCCGGCTCGACCTCGTCACAATTTTCCTGTGGCTGCTGGGGGGAGGGCTGGTCCTGCTGGCCGTGGTCGGCTCGTTCCTTACGCTCACCCAGGGACGGATCAGCCCGGCGAGCTGGCAGAACCTCATCATTGCCGGCGTTGCGCTGGGAAGCGTCTACGCGCTGATCGCACTGGGCTATACCCTCGTCTACGGCATCCTGTTCATGATCAACTTTGCCCACGGCGAGGTTTTCATGTGGGGCGCCTTCACCGCCTTCTTCGCGGCGACCGCCCTCGACGACGCCGGCGTGATGGACTCGAGCCCGCTGGTCGCCTTCGCCCTGGTGCTCGCGACGGCGATGCTGGTGAGCATGCTCGTGGCTATCCTGCTCGAGCGCATTGCCTACCGACCGCTGCGCGGCGCTCCTCGGCTGGTACCGCTCATCACCGCCATCGGTGCGTCGCTGTTCCTCCAGTACACGGCGCGCGGCTTCTACGGGTCAGGCGTGCGCGCATACCCGAGCTACGGGCTTTTCGACGGCAACCTCCAGATCGGTCCGATCCGGATGTCGGTCGAGGAGCTGGTGGTCATCGGGTCCGCCGTCGGGCTGATGATCGCGCTCTACTTCTTCATCAACCGCACTCGGACCGGACGAGCCATGCGTGCCGTCAGCGAGGACAAGGACGTCGCGGCCATGATGGGCATCAACGTCGATCGCATCATCGTCACCACCTTCGCCATCGGCGGCCTGCTTGCCGGCGCGGCGGGCATCCTCTACACGCTCCTTTTCAACCAGGTCAATTTCTTCATGGGCTTCCTGCCGGGCATCAAGGCCTTCACGGCCGCCGTGCTCGGCGGCATCGGCAATATCGTCGGCGCGGTGCTGGGTGGCCTGCTGCTCGGGGTCCTTGAGCAGGTAGGGCCGAACCTGTTCCTCTCGGGCTACGGCATCCCGTCGCCGAACCAGCTTCAGGACGTCATCGCCTTCAGCGTGCTCGTGCTGGTGCTGATCTTCCGCCCATCCGGCTTCCTCGGCCGCAAGGAGGGCGTGTGACGGACATGCTCCTGCGTCGCGCCCTCTTCAGCGGCCTGATCGGCGGCATGGCCGGTCTTCACGTCAGCCTCGTGGGCATGGTGGGAACCTTCCAGTCGCGCGACCTGATCGCCGACGTCGTGACTGTCGGCACGATCATGCCGATGTTGATCGCCATCCTGGTCGGCTGGCAGGCGGGCGGCCCGCTGCGCTCCGCCGGACTCGTTCCAGGTCCAAGGGATGCCCTAGCACTCGGTGCCATCGCCGGCGCCGCTGTCGGACTGATCCTGGCGGCGTTGGCCTTCCTGATCGTAACGTTCGACATCAACGGGATCCTGGCCAACGCGCGTCCCGCGCTGGCCGAGATTCTTCAGTTCGGTCAGGGTCCTTTGGTTGGATCGGTCATCCTCATCCTGGGCCTGGGGCTTTTCGGCGCCTTGGGCGCGACGCTGCACCTTGTGCCGGCCGCCCTGGCCCGCGCCGTGACCATCGGCGGCGTCGTGACGATCATCGTGGCGCTCATGGAACCGTTCCTTGGCGCAGTGCTTCGCAACGTCAACCTCGACCTCATCGAGGAGTTCCTGTACGCCAGTGGCGGGCTGACGCCGGTTGGATTCGTGCTCGTGTTCGCCCTGACGGCGGGAGGCGTCTACGCCTGGGCGCGGCGCGGCGGTGAGGTGCGAGAGCGCGTGGCTGCCTTGCCACCCGAACGGCGACGCATCGGCAAGCTCATATGGTTCGCCGCCCTGGGCGCGTTGCTCCTGCTTCTCCCGCAGATCGTGGGTCAGCGCCTGTCGGAGGTGCTTGGAACCGTCGGGCTCTACGTCCTGCTCGGGCTGGGTCTCAACATCGTGGTTGGCTTCGCCGGCCTCCTCGACCTCGGGTACGTCGCCTTCTACGCGGTCGGCGCCTACACGACCGCGGTCCTCACGTCGCCCGCCTCCCCGGCGTTCAGCCCCGAGCTGCCCTTCTGGGGCGCGCTGCCGTTCGTGATCGTGGCAGCTGCCTTCATCGGTCTGCTGGTCGGCGCGCCAGTCCTCAGGCTGCGCGGGGACTACCTCGCCATCGTCACGCTCGGCTTCGGCGAGATCGCGCGCGAGATCTTCAAGTCCGCCTGGGCGCAGCCGGTGACCGGCGGCGCACAGGGCATCCTGTCGATCCCGGCTCCGCTGCCATTCGAGAACGATCCGCAGTCGATCTATTACCCGATCCTCTTCTTCTGCATCCTGGCCGCCGTCGCAGCCACCAGCCTGGCGTCGTCGCGCGTCGGTCGCGCCTGGAACGCCATGCGCGAGGACGAATCGGTGGCCGAGGCGACCGGCGTCAATACCACCAACTACAAGCTCCTGGCATTCGGCCTGGGCGCGGCGTTCGGGTGCGTCTCGGGTGCGCTGTTCGCCTCGAAGATCGGCGTGATCTTTGCGGACAGCTTCAACATCCTGGTCAGCATCAATGCGCTGGCGCTCATCATCCTGGGTGGCATGGGGAATATCGCCGGGGTGGTCGTTGGGGCGCTCGTGCTTGTGGGGCTGCCGGAGTTCCTCCGCGAGTTCGCCGAGTATCGGCTCCTGATCTATGGTGCGGTGCTGGTGGCGATGATGCTGCTGCGCCCGGAAGGACTGCTGCCGAACCGCACGCGTCGTGCCGAGCTGCATGAGCAGGACGACATCGATGACCAGTACGAAGAGGAGGCCGGCGGCGGGACGGCAAGGCCGGTGGTGACCTAGATGACCGACCAGGGTCCCACCCCGCCGGAAGCCCAGGCCGACACCGATGCGCTCCTGCGCGCCGACAAGGTGACGATGCGCTTCGGTGGCCTGGTCGCGAACCGGGATGTCGATTTCGAGATCTCGCGCGGCTCGATCGTGTCGCTCATCGGTCCGAACGGGGCCGGCAAGACGACCTTCTTCAATCAGCTCACCGGGATGATGAAGCCGACCTCCGGTGACATCGTCTTCGACGGCGAGTCCATTGTTGGCCGCTCGCCGCACGAGATCGTCGAGCTGGGCATTGGGCGCACGTTCCAGAACATCCGCCTCTTCGGCGCCATGACCGTCATCGCCAATGTGATGGTGGGCCGTCACACACGAATGAAGGCAAGCTGGTGGGCGTCGCTCCTGAAGCTTCCCGCCGTCCGCGAGGAGGAAGCGGCCACCAGGAAGCGTGCCCAGGAGCTGCTCAAGCTCGTGGGCCTGCCGCGCCGCTACTCTGAGGACTGGGCGAAGAACCTGCCATACGGCGACCAGCGCCGACTCGAGCTGGCCCGCGCCCTCGCCAGCGAGCCGAAGCTGCTCCTCCTCGACGAGCCGACCGCGGGCATGAACCCCGGCGAGACGGCACAGATGACGGCGCTCATCAAGCGCCTTCGTGACGAGCTTGACCTGACGGTCCTGCTCATCGAGCACGACATGAAGGTGGTCATGGGCATCAGCGAGCGGATCACGGTCCTCGATTACGGTGAGAAGCTGGCTGAGGGCCGGCCGGAGGAGATTCGGGCCAACCCGGCTGTGATCGAGGCCTACCTCGGCAAGCAGGCGACGACCAGCTCATGACCGGGACGGATACGACCACCACCACCGCAGCGCCTGACGCGCGCACCGACCACATGGGCGCCGGCCACCGCGGCGACGCGCTGTTGGAGCTCGAGGACCTCCACGTCTACTACGGGAACATCGAGGCGCTCAAGGGAGTCTCGATGACGGTCGGCCGTGGAGAGATCGTGACCCTGATCGGCTCGAACGGGGCCGGCAAGAGCACGACGCTTCGCGCCATCAGCGGCACGCACAAGCCGCGGACCGGCACCGTGAAGCTTGCTGGGCGCGAGATCCAGCACCTGCCCGCGCACGAGATCGTGACGTTCGGGATCGCGCACTCCCCCGAGGGCCGCAAGGTCTTCAGCCGGATGACGGTCTATGAGAACCTGCAGATGGGGGCGTTCAGCCGGCGTGGCCAGAAGATCGACGACGACGTCACGCGCGTGTTCGATCTCTTCCCGCGTCTCCGCGAGCGGCGGTCGCAGAAGGCGGGCACGATGTCGGGTGGCGAGCAGCAGATGCTGGCGATGGGCCGGGCTCTCATGGCGCGCCCAACGGTCCTGCTCCTGGACGAGCCCTCGATGGGCCTCTCTCCGATCCTGACCGAGCAGATCTTCAACATCATCGCCGAGATCAACGGCCAGGACACCACCGTGCTCCTCGTCGAGCAGAACGCGCTGATGGCCCTCAATGCGGCGCACCGCGGCTACGTCATCCAGACCGGCAAGATCATCCTGGCCGATACCGCGGCCAACCTCGCGGCCAACGAGCAGGTCCGCCAGGCGTACCTCGGCGAGATCTGAGCCGGTGGGGGATGTTCCCCGGCCGCCGCGCCGCTCGCCCGGCGACTATCGACCCGACCTGCGCCCGATGCTCATCCTCGTCGTCCTGCTGGTCGCGGTCGTCGTCGCCTGGCTGCTCCTCTCGCCCCTGATCCTGCCATCGGGGTGACTTCGTCCGCCTCCGGCTTGATCGCTGAACGCTCAGCGTGTTGACGATGGACCGAGCGCCGGTACCCCTTCACTGCCTCCCCGATGGCCCGTTCGCTCGCTCAATGAGCACCCGACAATCCGAGTGCGCAAGGCGACGATCACCACCCTCAGTAGCGTCGTTGGACCCCGAAACCGGAGCCCGCGCCGTACAGGACCAGCGCGACTCCGGCCGCAGCAAGCGCCAGGCCGGGCGACTGTTGCGGCAGGGGGATGTAGCCGACCGACCAAAGCTCCCAACCACGGTAGGCAAGCGCGGCGCCACCCACCAACCCGAGGGTGAGATAGACGGCGGGCGCGTCGAGAAAGAAGCCCCATCGGCCGCGCATGTAGCCGATGTCGAGCAGGACGAGCGCCGCGATGGCGACCCCGAAGATGATGATGCCCGGCCCTTCGAGCCCGATCCCCTCCTCGGCCGGCACCAGCACGCCGGAGACCGAGTCGCCACCGGCACGCCACCACGGCAGGAAGCCGGAGCCGATCATGGCCAGGCTCCCGAGGAGGACGAGCACCCGGAAGCGGCGGCCGCCTCCGTCCATGAACGCTAGCCTTCCGGCGGCGCGCCGCCGTAGACGGACGGCTTCAGCACACCGATGTACGGCAGGTTGCGGTATCGCTCGTCGTAGTCGAGTCCGTAGCCGATGACGAATCGGTCCGGGATGGTGAAGCCGCGGTAGTCGATCGATATATCGGCCAGCCGCCGCGCGGGCTTGTCGAGCAGGCAGCAGATCTTGATCGACGCTGGCTGGCGATCGGACAGGTAGCCGAGCAGGTAGTTGAGGGTCAGCCCGGTGTCGATGATGTCCTCCACGACGATCACGTCGCGGGCCTCGATCGGCTTGGAGAGGTCCTTCAGGATCCGGACCTGCCCCGAGGTCTCGGTGCCCGCGTAGCTGGAGACCTCCATGAGGTCGATGCTCGACGGCAGATCCATGGCACGCATGAGGTCCGCCAGGAAGACGAGCGACCCTTTGAGGACGCTGACGAGCACCGGATCGCGGCCGGCGTAATCGACCGATAGCTGGGCGCCGAGCTCGGCAACACGCGTACCGATCGCATCGGTGTCGATCAAGATCTCTTCGACGTCATCGTGGAGGCTCATCAGGCGGCCTCGTTGCCTTTGCCCGCGCCCGCGCCCGCGCCGGTCCGGGCGTGGGCACCATTGGCGGCAGCGACATCGGTCAGGAAGTCCAGGCGGCCGTACTTCAGCATGAGCGCGCGAAAGTCACGCGCGTAGAAGAGCTTCACGCGGATCTCCGGGTAGAGCTGCCGCATCCAGCGCAGCTTTCGGTTCTTCTTGCGCACGAGCGACTGCTTCAGCGTTGTCAGCTCCAGGTAGAGATCGATCTCCGGGAGGTAGAAATCGGGTGCGAACGACTCGCTGACCGCGCCGTCGGCGTTCCAGGAGATGGGGAAGACGTCGGGTTCGTATCGCCACGCGACACCATAGAAGTCGAGGATCCTCGCCAGCTCCGCCTCGCTGTCGTGCGCGAAACGGGGTGGCGAGTCCGAGGTCATGTGAGCCGCCACCTGACCTCGATCGTAGCCTGCTGCTCGGTACCGGACGCCATCGGTTCCGAGTATATCCGCGGGAGTTATCCACAGTTCGGCGATGTCCGCGTGATTCGTGGATAAGGGCGCTTGTCGTACACCGTCGGCCGCTGCTAAGGTTGATATCCTGCTTCTGCGGGTGGACCGAGTACGGTAACCGCGGATGATCGGGGCCGATGCGAGAGCCGGCCGCAACGCCGATCATCCGGAGGGAAGACCGAAAGGCCATCCGAAGGAGCATCTTCCTTGTCTCACGCCGTCGCGGCTCGTCGTGAGCTCGACCGCCTGCTCGACACCGATGCGCCCGCGCTGCGGGCGAGCCTTCCGGCCGGCTTCGCCGATGCCGCCCAGCGCTACGTCGCCCTGCTGCTTGAGGCGAACGCGCGGCTCAACCTGACCCGGATCGTCGAACCGGAGCCGGTTGCGCGGTTGCACCTCCTCGATGCGCTCAGCTCGCTGCCGCTGATCGATGGGCTCGGTCCGCGCCGTGCGCTCGACCTCGGTTCCGGTGGCGGGGTGCCGGGGATCGTTCTCGCCCTGGCTCGCCCCGAGGTTTCGTGGACGCTGGTCGACGCCGTCCGCAAGAAGGTGGATGCGCTCCGCGGCATCGTCGAAGCGCTGGGCCTCCGCAACGTCGAGCTCGTGGCGGAACGCGCGGAGATCCTCGGTCGTGCCCCGGGGCGTCGTGAGGATTCGGACCTCGTGACCGCCCGTGCCTGTGCCACGCTGCCCGTCCTCCTCGAGTACGGGCTGCCGCTCGTTCGGGTTGGCGGCGCCGTGGTGGCCTGGAAGGGCTGCGTCGCGGCAGACGAGCTCCACGCTGGTGGCAACGCGGCAGCGCAGCTTGGAGGCGGCGACCTGGATATCCGACCTGCCGGCCTCGACGCCCTCGGCGACCATCGGTTCGTGGTGGTGCGCAAGGAGCGGGCCACGCCGGAACGATATCCCCGCCGTCCAGGCGAGCCAGCGAGGCGGCCTTTGGCCTGACGATCGGCGTCATGCGGCTTTCGGCGCGGGAATATCACTGACAATGATGCAGACCGCGCCGTGGCATCGGGCGCGGCCGGCGGCGCGGATCGCGACGTCGGGCGTCGGTATACTCGCCACTCCGATGCGTATTGCTGTCCTCTCGGACATTCACGCCAACCTGCCCGCTCTCGAGGCGGTGCGCGCCGAACTCACCGGGATCGACCAGGTCTGGGTGCTCGGCGACATCGTCGGCTACGGGCCGCAGCCCAACGAGGTCATCGCCACGCTCCAGGATATGGGGGCGCGCAGCGTGCTCGGAAACCATGACGGCGCCGCGATCGGCACCGTCGACGCGGCGTACTTCAATCCCGACGCGCGCACCGCCATCGAGTGGACGGCGGGCGCGATAGACGACAACGCGCGCTCATACTTGGCCACCTTGCCGGAGGTGCGGCGCGATGGGGAGCTGACCGCCGTCCACGGCTCGCCGCGCGACCCGATCTGGGAGTACATCACCGGCAGCGGGATCGCGGCAGCCAACTTCGAGTTCTTCGAGACGCGGCTCTGCCTGTTCGGCCACACCCATCTGCCAATCGCCTACCTGCTCGTCGAGGGCGGGGCCGAGGCGCGTCCCGGGCTGCCCGATGACGTCGTCCCGCTCGGCGGAGGTCGCGCCCTGCTCAACCCCGGCAGCGTCGGCCAGCCTCGCGACGGCCTTCCCGACGCGGCCTACGCCATCCTGGATCTCGGCGACGAAGCACGCGGAGCCGACGGGGGCACGATCGCCTTCCATCGCGTGCGCTACGAGATCGACCGGACGCAACGCCTGATGCGGGAGCTCGGCCTCCCGCCTCGCCTCGTGGAGCGGCTGAGCTACGGTCGCTGAGCTGCATCGGCGCGTGGAGCGCCCCGCACCGCGACCGGGCGCCGTAGGATAAGGACCCATGGACTTCTTCCGGCGTGGCGACAAGCGCCCGACCACATTCGAGCACACGAGGATCCTCGTTCCCGTGCTGGGTGACGACGACGTCGACGGGCCGGCGCTCAAGGTTGCTGCCGTGCTGCTCGGTGGGCGCGAGGGGGTCGAAACTTCGCTCCTTCACGTCATCGAGGTGCCGTTCGACCGGACCCTGGACGCGGAGGACGAGGCTGCGGTCGCCGTGGCCGACGCAGTCCTCGCCCGCGCCGAGGCGCTCCTGACCGAGCGCGGCGTGCCCACGCGCTCGAGCACCGTCCAGGCCCGCGCGGCCGGTCCCGCCATCGTGGACGACGCGAACGACCTGGGCGCCGATCTCATCGTCATGGGACTTCGCTACAAGAAGCGATTCGGAGGACAATGGGATGCGGGACGCACCGTCCCGTACGTCATGCGCAACTCGACCGCGCCGGTCTGGTGCTTGCGGGCCGAGACGAAGGAGCTTGCACACACGCCATGAGGGTCATCATCGTCGGCTGCGGCCGGGTCGGAGCACGCGTCGCCGCGGAGCTCGACAGCCGCGGCGAGCATGTCACCGTCGTGGACCTCAACCCGTTGGCCTTCCGTCGGCTGCCACCAACGTACAAGGGCGAAACCGTCCGCGGCAACGGGACCGATGAGGACGTCGTGCGCACCGCCGGCGGAGAGCAGGCCGACATCGTCATGGCCCTCACGGAAGGCGACAACCGTAATGCGCTCGCCGCGCAGCTCGCGAAGCACACGTTCGGGGTCCCGCGGGTGATCGCCAAGATCAACGACCCGCTGCGCGGTGAGGCCTACCGCGCGGTCGGCGTCGAGACGATCTGCCGCACGATCATTCTCGGCAATGCGCTCGTCGTGGCAGCGCAGCACGGTGCGGATGCGACGAATGGATTCGTCGAGGCTGCCACGGCCGAGCCGCGTCGCAGCGCCCCCGCTCCCGGCTCCGTCGCCGAAGAGCGGGTCCGGTCGGCGATGGATGCCGCGGAGGACGTGACCGCCGATGCGACCATCGTCCGGCCCGGCGACGGGCGCGAGGGAGGCTTCTGAGCATGTATGTCGTGGTCATCGGTGGCGGCCATGTCGGCTACTACCTGACCAAGGAGCTCCTCGCGGCCGGCCACGAGGTCGTCGTCATCGAAGAGGACCTCATCCGCGCCCGCCAGATCGCTGATGAGCTCGGCAGCATCGTGGTCGCCAATGACGGCTGTGAAGGCCGTTACCAGGCGGAGGCCGGCATGGGGCGCGCCGATGTCATGGCCGCCGTCACCGGCGATGACGCCGTGAACCTCGCCGCCTGCCAGATCGCGAAGATGCGCTTCAACGTCCCCCGCTCGATCGCGCGCATCAACGATCCGAAGAACGAGAAGCTGTTCCGCCAGCTGGCCATCGATGAGACGGTCAGCCCGACCCGCTCGATCCTGGGCGCCATCGAGCACGAGATTCCAGTCCACGCCCTGCTCCATCTCGCCGAGCTAGAGGGCGGCGAAGTTCAGATCGTCGAGGCTCAGCTCGACGATGACTCACCCGTGATCGGCCGCGAGCTGCGCGAGCTGAACCTGCCCGAAAGCAGCACCATCGCCGTCCTGATCCGCGACGAGCGCGCCCTGCCGCCGCGATCGGACACCAGACTCCGCACCGGCGACAAGCTGCTCGCCGTGACCTCGGCCGACGGTGAGTCCGAGTTGCGACGACTGCTCATCGGCGAGTGACCGCGCCCGATCCGGGCCGCGTCCTGCGGCGGGCGCTCGTCGCCTGGGGGCTCGGCCACCTCGCCCTGGGCCGCCGCCTCGCCTACGGCCTCCTGGCCGCGGAGGCCATCTCGGTCCTCCTCCTCGCCTGGCTGACGATCGGCCTCGCCGACACCAGCGCCTACCTCGTCCCGTTCCTCGCCGGCGTCGCCTTCATCGTGATCTGGGCCTGGCAGGCGGTCGATGCGTATCGGTCCGCCCATGCGCTTCAGGCCGCCCGGCCGCCCACGCCCGAGCGCTCGCCCGCAGCCGCCATCGGCTGGCTCAGCGTTCCACTCCTCTTCTGGGGCACCGGGTTCTGGCTCATCGGCGCCCAGTCGGCGACCCCAGGCGCCGTTTTGAACCGCTTCGTCACCGCATGGAGCAACGACGAGCTGGACGAAGCCTGGCCTTCGGGCGTGGTCAGCGGCGCTGACGCCGCCGAAGCAGCGCTCGGCACCGGCGCCGATCGCTTTCGCGACGTCCGCGTGCGCATCGTCAGCGAGAACTCCGAGCGCGCGACGGCAATCGCGGAGGCGATCCATTTCGAGCGGCGCGCATCGCGCTTCCTGTGGGTCTTCCCAGGGAGCGAGCTCGTGCCGGTGGCCGACGGGCAGGTCATCTCCTTCCAGCTGGAAGCGCAGCCGGTCGACCTGCCCGGCGGCGGTGACATCGGTGCCGTCCGCTGGGAGCTGGTGGGCGCCGACGCCACGCCATAGCGGCATTCGCTGTTGAAGCCTTGATGCGTTCTCCTGGGAGGGCAGACTCGGCCATGGCTCGGGAGTTCGGCCCGGGCCTCTGTCACAACCCTTGACAACGCCATTGTCAGGGTTTAGGGTCACGGCATGGACCCATCGCGGCGGGCAGCGCCGTCACCGACCAGCGTTCCACGCCGCGATGCCCTGACACGACCCCGGTACATCATCAGCATCGCCGCAGAGCTGGCGAGCTGTCATCCGCGGACGCTGCGGATCTATGAGGAGGAGGGCCTCCTCTGCCCGCAGCGGCGCAACAACCTCCGTCTCTACAGCGAGGCGGACATCAAGCGCGTTCGTATCATTCGTTTCCTGACGACCCGACAACGGGTCAATCTCGCCGGCGTGCGGGTCATCCTTCAGCTCGAGGCTCTCGGCAAGATCCGGGTCTACGATCTGTTCGATGAGGACGACGTGGAGCGATTCGCCGAAGACACCGACGAGACCGCTGAGCCGGAGCTCGCTGCATCATCGGCTGAAGGAGCAGACCCCAGTGGCAACTGACGAGACCAAGAACATTCCCGACGCGCAGCCGGACGAAGAGAATGGCGCCAGCCTGGAACGCGTCCAGGTGCTGCCGCTCGTCGCCCTGCGCGACACCGTCATCTTTCCGGAGATGATCGTGCCGCTCCAGGTCGGGCGCGACCGCAGCGTCAAGGCACTCGACCGCGCGGTGCGCAGTTCCCAGCCCGTGGCGCTTGTCACCCAGCGCTCCAGCGAGCAGGAGGAGATCACCAGCGTCGACGAGCTCTACCCGGTCGGCACACTGGCGAAGATCGCCCAGGTGATCCGCCTCCAGGACGGCACCATCCGTGCCATCGTCCAGGGTCAGCGACGCATCAGGCTGCTCGACCTGGTGCAGACGGAGCCGCATCTCGAGGCGCGCGTCGAGGTCATCGAGGACGTCTCGGAGAAGACGCTCGAGGTCGAGGCGCTGATGGCCTCCATCCACGCCCAGATCGAGCAGTACGTCAACAGTGGCGCGCCGGTACCGCCCGAGGTTGCCGTGGCCGCCCGCAACATCAGCGACGGCGGACTGCTCGCCGATATGACCGCGTACAGCCCGGACATGACGACCGAGCAGCGCCAGGAGCTGCTCGAGACGGTCGACATCGCCGATCGGCTGCGACTGGCGAGCCAGTTTCTCGCCAAGCAGATCGAGGTGCTCGAGCTCAAGGGCCGGATCCAGTCCGAGGTCAAGTCCGAGATGGACAAGACCCAGCGCGAGTACATCCTGCGCGAGCAGATGAAGGCGATCCAGAAGGAGCTCGGCGAGGACGATCCCGCCGTGGCCGAGGCCTCCGAGCTTCGCGAGCGCGTGGAGCAGTCGGCGATGCCCGAGGAGGTCAAGGAACGGGCGCTCAAGGAAGTGGACCGTCTCAGCCGCATCCCATCGGCCTCACCCGAGCAGGGCGTCATCCGCACCTACGTCGACTGGCTGGTCAGCCTGCCATGGGGCATCGAGACCGATGACAACCTCGATCTCGAGGACGCCGAGAAGATCCTCGACGAGGACCATTGGGGCCTCGAGAAGCCGAAGGAGCGGATCGTCGAATACATGGCCGTGCGCAAGCTGGCCGACAAGATCCGCAGCCCCATCCTGCTCTTCGTCGGTCCGCCCGGCGTCGGCAAGACGAGCCTTGGCAAGAGCATCGCGCGGGCGATGGGCCGCAAGTTCGTGCGGATGAGCCTCGGCGGCATCCACGATGAGGCGGAGATCCGTGGCCATCGGCGCACGTACATCGGCGCGCTGCCGGGCCGCGTGATCCAGAACATCAAGACGGCGGGTTCCGCGAACCCGGTCTTCATGCTCGACGAGATCGACAAGGTCGGCATGGACTTCCGCGGCGACCCGAGTTCGGCGCTGCTCGAGGTGCTCGATCCGGAGCAGAACAACACCTTCGCGGACAACTACCTCGAGGTGCCCTTCGACCTTTCGAAGGTGCTCTTCATCGCAACCGCCAATATGGTCGACACCATCCCGCCGGCGCTGCGCGATCGGATGGAGGTCATCCAGCTGCCTGGCTATACGCAGCTCGAGCGCGTCCGCATCGCGGAGCGCTTCCTGGTACCCAAGCAGCTCGAGAACCACGGCCTCACCGAGGGGAACCTGAAATTCGAAGAGGGCGCGCTCGTGCGCCTGATCCAGGCGTTCACCCACGAGGCGGGCGTCCGCAACCTCGAACGCGAGATCGCCAACGTGGCGCGCAAGGTGGCACGTCGGGTGGCGAGCGACGCGAAGACGAAGGTGATCGTCAAGCCTGAAGACCTCGAGGAGTACCTCGGGCCGGGGCGCTTCGAATACGGTGAGCTGGAGGCCGAGGACCAGATTGGCATGGTCACCGGGCTCGTCGTCAGCGACGCGGGTGGCGACATCGTGCAGGTCGAGGCGACGCGCATGGACGGCAAGGACGACTTCCTGTTGACCGGCCAGCTGGGCGACGTGATGAAGGAGTCGGCGCGAGCCGGGATGAGCTACATCCGGGCGCGCACCAAAGAGCTCGGAATCGATCCGCACGTATTCGAGAAGAGCACTGTCCACATCCACGTCCCGGCGGGCGCGACGCCGAAGGACGGCCCGAGCGCCGGCGTCACGATGGCGACGGCGATGGCCAGCCTGCTCACGAGCAAGCCGGTCCGACGCGACCTGGCCATGACGGGCGAGATCACGTTGCGTGGCCGGGTCCTGCCAATCGGCGGGCTGAAGTCGAAGCTGCTCGCCGCGCACCTGGCCGGCGTGAAGACGGTCCTCATCCCGAAGCGCAACGAGAAGGATCTGGTCGACGTGCCCGACGAGGTGCGTCAGCAGCTCCGGATCGTGCCGGTCGAGAACATGGACCAGGTGCTGGCCGAGGCGCTCATCGAGGCGCCCCGGTCGGCCGCCCGGATCAAGGCCGAGCGCGACGAGCGACAGCAGCGCGTCACGCGACGCCCTCGTCGGGCCCGAAAGCCGGCGGATGCGCCGATCGCTCCTACCGGCGATAAGCCCTCCGACCAGCCAACGGCGGGCCAGCCTGGCTAGGGATTGTCGGCGATTGACGGTTCTGACGGTTTGGCCTAGCGTAGGCCGATGACGAACCGGCAGGAGTGGGTTACGACCGGAGAGGCCGCGCGGATGCTGGGCGTGCGTTCGATCAACACGATCAAGCGCCTCATCCGCGACGGTCGCCTGAGCGCGATTCGACCCGGCGGCCACTATCGGGTATCGCTTGCTGACGTTGAACTGATGGGCTCAGCCAGGGCGACTCCCCCGAACCCACATGGCGTTAACCGTCATTTGCTGTCGAGTTGGGCCCGACGCCACGGGGTGAGGCGCCTGGTCCTGTTCGGCTCCGGTGCACGTGGCGAGCTGCGAGCCGGAAGCGACATCGACATGGCCTTTGAGCTCCTTCCGGGACGGGAGATCGGCCTGTTCGAGCACGTAGACATGCGCGATGAGCTCGCAACGCTCTTTCGCGCGCCGGTCGACCTTGGTTCCATCCGAAGCCTGCGACCACGCATCCGTCGGGCCGTCGAGCATGAAGGTGTGACGCTGTATGCGGCGAGATGACGCGCGGCTTGACGACATACGGGACGCTGCGCGCATGGCTGTTCAGTTCTTGGATGGACGGCAGCAGGCTGACCTGTTGGTCGATGAGGTTCTTACAGCCGCCCTGACCCAGAAGATCATCGTGATCGGTGAGGCAGCCGGTGCAGTGACTTCGGAAACGAAGCGCCGGCTTCCGAACGTTCCGTGGCAAGTGATGATCGGGATGCGAAACGTGGTCGTTCACGCGTACTGGGAGATCGACCGCGGCGAGCTCTGGCGGACCGTCAAGGAGGATCTTCCCGCGGTCCTCGAAACGATTGACACAGCCGGGACAGACTGACTATGGATTACAAGGATTACTACGCGCTCCTCGGCGTTCCGAAGACGTCGACCCAGGCCGAGATCAAGAAGGCCTATCGCAAGCTGGCCCGCGAGCTCCATCCGGACACGAACAAGGATCCGGCGGCGGAGAAGCGTTTCAAGGAGGCCAACGAGGCGCAGGCCGTCCTGACCGATCCGGAGAAGCGGAGGCAGTACGACGAGCTCGGCGCCAACTGGCAGGCCTACCAGCAGGCGGGGTACGGGTCCGGCGGAGCAACCGACTGGGCCGGCTTCGGCGGCGCGCCGGGCGGTACGCGCTGGACCTATCGCACCGCATCGGCGGAGGAGATGGGCGGGTATAGCGACTTCTTCCGCCAGTTCTTCGGCGGCGCAGCCGGCGGTGGGGCCAGCCCGTTCGGTGGCGGAGCGGGAGGCGGCTTCGAGTACGTCGATCTGTCGGATCTGGCTGGCGAGCGGACCCGGGCGCGCTCCATCCCATCGGCTCAGGCCACTGCGGAGGTGACCCTGGCCGAGGTGGCGACCGGCGCCGAGCGCATGGTGAACGTCAACGGTCGTCGTCTGCACGTCAAGATTCCGGCCGGCGTCAGCGACGGCTCGAAGGTCAAGCTCAGCGGTGCCGTGGACGGCGGCGATCTCGTGATCACCGTCCGCGTCGAGCCCGATCCTCGCTTTGAGCGAGACGGCACCGACCTGCGGACGGAGCTGCCGCTCACGCTGGCCGAGGCCGTGCTGGGCGCCGAAGTGCCGGTGCCCACTCCAACGGGAAGCGTGAAGCTGCGTATCCGGCCGAACACGCAGCATGGCCAGGAGATCCGCATCAAGAATCGTGGACTGCCAAAGCGCGGCTCGTCCCAGAAGGGCGACATGGTGGTCACCGCTCGGGTCGTCCTTCCGAAGCTGGACGACCAGGCCCGCAAGGAGCTTGAGCCGATCCTGTCCGCCAACCCACAGCCGGATCCGCGGCAGAAGCTGAAGTAGACCGATGCGAACCGACCGATTCACCCAGCGCGCCACCGAGGCGATCGCGAGCGCACAGCAGCTTGCCGAGACGGAGGGCCACGCCCAACTCGAGGTGGCCCACCTGCTCCTCGTGCTGGCCGAGCAGCCCGACGGCGTGGTGCCGGCGGTGCTCAACCGCATCGGCGTGTCGCCCGCATCGGTGTCGCAGGCGCTGCGCGACGATCTGGCGAGGCTGCCGAAGGTGTCGGGCGCAGCGCAGCAGCTCCAGCTCTCCAGCGAGGCGCGACGCGTCCTGACCGATGCCCATGCCGCCGCCGAGCGGATGCGCGACGAGTACGTTTCGACCGAGCACCTCCTGCTGGCGGCCGTGGAGGCCGGTGACTCCCCGGCGGCACGCATTCTGCACGAAGCGGGCGTTCAGCCCGCATCGGTCCTGGAGGCGCTCACTCAGATCAGAGGGAGTCAGCGCGTGACGAGCGAGAACCCGGAAGCAACCTACGAGGCGCTGCGGAAGTACGGGCGAGATCTGACCGATGCGGCCCGCAGCGGCGCGCTTGACCCCGTCATCGGCCGCGACGAGGAGATCCGTCGCGTCATCCAGGTGCTGAGCCGTCGGACCAAGAACAACCCCGTCCTCATCGGCGAGCCGGGCGTCGGCAAGACGGCCATCGCCGAGGGCCTGGCTCAGCGGATCGTGCGCGGCGATGTGCCGGACGGCCTTCGCGATCGGCGCGTGGTTGCGCTCGACCTTGGCGCCCTCATCGCCGGCGCGAAGTACCGTGGCGAGTTCGAGGAGCGCCTGAAAGCGGTGCTCAAGGAGGTCACCGACGCCGACGGCAGCATCATCCTGTTCATCGACGAGCTGCACACCGTGGTCGGCGCCGGCGCCAGCGAGGGCGCCATGGACGCGTCGAACCTGCTGAAGCCGATGCTGGCGCGGGGCGAGCTGCACTGCATTGGCGCAACAACGCTGGACGAGTACCGCAAGCACATCGAGAAGGACGCCGCGCTCGAGCGCCGATTCCAGCCGATCATCGTCGACCAGCCCAGTGTGGAGGACACGATCAGCATCCTGCGCGGGCTGCGCGAGCGCTACGAAGTCCACCACGGCGTGCGCATCACCGATGGCGCGCTCGTCGCCGCCGCGGTCCTTTCCAACCGCTACATCACCGAGCGCTTCCTGCCCGACAAGGCCATCGACCTCGTCGATGAGGCCGGGAGCCGCCTGCGGATGGAGATGGACTCGATGCCCGCCGAGCTCGACGAGATCGAGCGTCGACGCATGCAGCTCGAGATCGAGCGCGAGGCCCTCCGCAAGGAGAAGGACGATGCGTCGAGGGGGCGGCTGACCACGCTCGAGCGCGAGCTGGCCGACCTGCGGGAGCGCGGCGACGCCATGAAGGCCCAGTGGGATCGCGAGAAGGAGATCGTGCAGTCGATCCGTTCGACGCGCGAGGAGCAGGAGCGCCTGACGCCGGAGATCGAGGCCGCGGAGCGAGCCGCCGACTACGCGCGGGCCGCCGAGCTCAAGTACGGGAAGGCCACCGAGCTCGAGAAGCGCCTCGCCGAGCTGGAGGAGCAGCTTCGCGAGCTGAAGGCGTCCGGATCGGTCCTGCTCAAGGAAGAGGTCGACGCCGACGACATTGGTGAGGTGGTCGCACGCTGGACCGGCATCCCGGCCAGCCGCCTGATGGAGGGCGAGACCGAAAAGCTGCTCCACATGGAGGATCGACTGCATGCCCGGCTCATCGGCCAGGAAGAGGCAGTCACCGCCGTGTCCGATGCCATCCGCCGCGCCCGCGCCGGGCTGAAGGACCCGAAGCGGCCGATCGGCTCGTTCATCTTCCTGGGACCGACCGGCGTCGGCAAGACGGAGCTGGCCCGTGCCCTGGCCGAATTCCTGTTCGATGACGAGCAGGCGCTCGTGCGGATCGACATGAGCGAGTACATGGAAAAGTTCTCGACCTCACGGCTCGTAGGCGCGCCGCCCGGCTACGTCGGCTACGAGGAGGGCGGCCAGCTGACCGAGGCGGTCCGGCGCCGGCCCTACCAGGTCGTCCTCTTCGACGAGATCGAGAAGGCGCACCCCGACGTCTTCAACGTCCTGCTCCAGCTCCTGGACGACGGTCGCCTGACCGATTCGCAGGGCCGAACGGTCGACTTCAAGAACACCGTCATCATCATGACCAGCAACATCGGTTCGGGTTCCCTGACCGAGGCCGCCGAAGCCGGGCCCGATGCCTTCGAGGGCGCGGCCGAGAAGGTGCGGCTCGCCTTGCGCGACCACTTCCGACCCGAGTTCCTCAATCGCGTGGACGAGATCATCGTCTTCCGGCCGCTCGACGAGTCGCAGCTGCGCCAGATCGTCGGCCTGCTCGTGGCAGGCGTGGAGCGCCGCCTGTCCGAAACCGGCATCTCCCTCGACGTGACCGACGCGGCCCTGTCCCTGCTCGCGCGCGAGGGCTACGACCCGGTCTATGGCGCTCGTCCGCTGCGGCGAGCCATCCAGCGGCAGCTGGAGAATCCGCTCGCCCGGCGCATCCTGTCCGGCGATTTCGGCGCTGGCGACACCGTGCGCATCGACGTCGGACCGGAGGGTGGCCTGACCTTCAATGGATCGGCGGAGCCGGCGCCGACCCTGCGACCGTCGCCCGTTCCGGGAGGCTCGTCCTCCACGGTGCACTAATCGGCTCCGCCGCCGCCCGCCTAGACCTGGGCAAGGCGATCGAGCGGGAACGGCGGCAGGGCGAGCGGCTTCACGGCCAGCCGGACGAGCAGCAGAGGCGAGTCGTCTGCCGCGCTCCGGTTGGCGTGGAGCACGCCGCAGCCGGTGCAGCGGTGAATGAGAACCCACTCGCCCTTGCCTCGGACGGTGATGGCGATCGGCTCCATGCCGGAGCCACAGTCTTCGAGCATGGCGCGATCGCCCGGCCGGTCGTCAACGTGTCGCGACCAGAGACAGGCAGGACAGTGATTGCGGTGCTGGGTGCCCGGCGCGTCAGACGGCACGTCGAGACGGCAGTGGACGCAACGGAACGAGCTCGGTTGTGCGCGCGGCCGATGCCGAACGCGACGTGAGTCACGGGACTGGCGCAACGGTGAGATCTCCCGGACGAACGGATGAAGACGGCGTCGCTGAATGCGGGTCGTGCGTTCGGCCTCGGAAAATGACGAGGGCCGCCCCGGCGGGCGGCCCATCTGGCGAGCGGCGGGTAAACCCAACTGCTGCTAGCCGACGAGCTCCGTCCGGAGGCACGACGCGCGAAGAACCGTCCCAGCGGTTGGTGCCATGTCGTCCTCCTGGTGACTGCATTCGGCGCACCCGTGCGCGCCATCGGTCCCGGACTCTACGCCCTTCGGTCAGATGGCGTCAAGGCTCGCGGGATTGCCTCGATCTGTCGAGGCGGTCGAGCGGAACGGCGGCAAACCACCTAGCGGTGTTTGCGGCGGCGGCCGGCCGGGGTCGGCTTGGAGCGCTCGCGCTCGGCGCGACGCGGTGGCGGGACGTATCGGCGACGGCGGATATCGTCGTTGGCGGTCGCGATCCGCGACGGGAAGCGGACGAACGTCGCGTGTGCCGCGAGCCCCATCCCGCTCAGCACGATGAGCAGCTGCAGGATGAGCGGAACGCCGATAACGACCAGAAGCGGGATGACACCCCAGGTCACGATGATCGGCCAGAAGATCCACTCGTGAAGGGCCAGCAGCTCCGGGTAACGCCGGTACCGTCGCTGCGCCAGGTTGTAGACCGCGATGGCGCCGATGGCGATGAGGATGCCTGCCACCCACATCAGGGTGAAGAGGTCGGGAAACGTCGCGGGCGTGAAGGGATCGGTCAGCAGGTTCATCGGCCGCGGAGTCTAGCACGGCTCCTCGCGCGGGTCCTCATCGCTATAATCCAGAGCCCGGCACCGACCACCCCGCACACGAGGACGTCGATTGCGCGCCCTGCTCTCCGTCAGCGATCGTGACGGCATTGTCGAACTCACCAAAGGCCTGACTGATGCCGGGGCCGAGTGCTTCGCCACCGACGGCACGCGCGGGCACCTGACCGAGGCCGGCATCGAGGGGATCCGTCCCGTTGCCGACCTGACGGAAACGAACGAGATCCTCGGCGGGCGGGTCAAGACGCTCCACCCCAAGATCTTCGCCGGGCTGCTTGCGCGCCGCGACCAGCCAGAGCACCTCGCTCAGCTGGCGGAGCACGGGATCGAGCAGATCGACATCGTGGTCGTCAATCTCTATCCATTCGCGCAGACGGTGCGCCAGCCGAACACGAGCCTCGACCAGGCGCTCGAGCAGATCGACATCGGCGGCGTGGCGCTCCTGCGCGCGGCGGCCAAGAATTTTCCGGGCGTCGCCGCGGTCAGCTCACCGACACAGTACGCATCGGTCCTGCGGGACGTGAAGACCCTCGGCGGCGTCAGTCCGGAGACGCGCCAGAAGCTGGCGGGCGAGGCCTTCGCCGTCACGGCCGCCTACGACGCGCAGATCGCAAGCTACCTGAACGTCGCCACCGGCACGGTCTTCCCGAGCCGGCTGACGATGGTGGTCGAGAAGAAGGCCGATCTGAGGTACGGCGAGAACCCGCACCAGCTCGGCGCCTTCTACACCGATCCGGCTCACGACGGCGGCAGCATCAGCAGCGCGCATCAGATCGCCGGCAAGGATCTGTCCTTCAACAACCTGCTGGACCTCGACGCCGCCTGGAGCATCGCTTCGGACTTCAAGACGCCGGCGGTGACGATCGTCAAGCACGGCAATCCGTGCGGCCTGGCGAGCGTCGTCGACCTGGCCGAGGCATTCCGGCTCGCCCTCGAAGGAGACAGCGTCAGCGCATACGGCGGGGTGATCGGCGCCAACCGGACCATCGACGAGTCGGCGGCTCGCGCCATCCGTCCCGGATTCTTCGAAGCGATCGTGGCCCCCGGCTACACGCCCGAGGCGCTCGAGATCCTGCGCACGAAGCGTGGCTTCGAGATCGTCGAGATCCCGCCGGCGGAGAGCGAGGCCGACGAGCTCGGGATCGGCAAGTTCGACTTCAAGCGCATCGGCGGCGGGGTCCTCGTGCAGACGTTCGACAACCTCGAGGAGGATCGGGACAAGCTCCAGCCCGTGACGCAGCGGCGGCCCACCCTCGAGGAGCTGACCGATCTGCTCTTCGCCTGGCGCGCCGTGCGCCACGTGAAGTCGAATGCGGTCGTGCTGGCCAAGAAGCACGCCATGGTCGGCATGGGCGCGGGCCAGCCTTCGCGGGTGGTCAGCGTCGAGGTGGCACTGCGCAAGGCCGGCGAGCGCGCCCCCCTGTCGGTCATGGCTTCGGACGCCTACTTCCCGTTCCCGGACGGAATCCAGATCGCGGCACAGGCGGGCGTGACGGCGATCATCCAGCCCGGCGGCAGCATTCGCGACGAGATGGCGATCGAGGTCGCCGATCGTCATCATATGGCGATGGTCTTCACCGGCCGGCGCCACTTCAAGCACTAGACCCATATGGCAACCTCGACTCGCATCGACAAGCTCATCATCGCGGAGGCGCTGCGTGCCACCGAGGCCGGCGCCATCGCCGCGGCCCGCCTCATGGGGCGCGGAGACCGCCACGGAGCGGACCAGGCCGCCGTTACCGCCATGCGCAAGGCGATGGACGACGCCGAGCTCTCCGGCACGATCGTCATCGGCGAGGGAGAGCGCGACGAGGCGCCGATGCTCTATATCGGCGAGCAGGTCGGCAACCCGGATGCAGCGACGTCGGTCGATATCGCGGTCGACCCGCTCGAAGGGACGAACCTCGTGGCCACCGGGTCGGCCAACGCCACCGCCGTGCTGGCCGCCGCCGAGCCGGGCGGGTTGATGCATGCGCCCGACACGTACCTGGAGAAGCTGATCGTCGGGCCGATGGTCGCTGGACACGTGAGCATCAACGACCCGGTGGCGCAGACGCTGGGAACCATTGCCGCGCGTCTCGGCCGCAACGTGTGGGACATCACCGTCGTGATCCTGGAGCGGCCACGCCACGAGCAGCTGATTGCCGACGTTCGCGCGGCTGGCGCGCGCATCAAGCTCATCGGTGACGGCGACCTGACCGCCGCCATCAGCGTCGCCGTTTCCGGTACCGGCGTCCATGCCGTGATTGGCACCGGGGGCGCGCCGGAGGGGGTGCTCTCGGCCGCCGCGTTGAAGTGCCTCGGCGGTGAGATCCAGGCCAAGTTCGCCTGGCGCTCAGACGACGAGAAGGAGCGGGCGCGGACGATGGGGGTCGACGTCGACGACACCGGGCGCGTCTACTTCACGAATGATCTCGCGTCCGGCGAGAACGTGGTCTTCTGCGCCACCGGCGTGACGGACGGCGAGCTGCTCCGTGGCGTCCGGTTCTTCGGCGGCGGGGCGCGCACCCACTCGCTGATGATGAGCTACCAGGGTGGGCTGGTCCGCTTCATCGACACGGTCCACATGTGGGACCCGGGCAATCCGCCCAAGGTGCGCCTCTAGGCGTTCGCCCAAGTCAAGCTCTGTGCAGCACCGTCAACTGCGAAACTGAGCGTCCGCCCAGTCCGGGCCGCCCACGCGCAGGACCTCCTGGTTGGCGACGGTGGCCAACAGATCGGCGACGGAGACCTCCACGCGCAGATCGGAGCAATTGCGCCAGGGAAGCAGACCGGGATCCAGCTCCGCAACCGGCTCGAGGGCAAACCGCCGTTCGTGGAAGCGCGGATGCGGGACGATCAGGTCGTGCTCGGGGTCGGTGACGCATCGACCGTCGAAGGCGAGGATGTCGAGATCAATGACCCGCGGACCCCATCGGCGCCCCTGGGGATCCCGACCGAGCGCGAGCTCCAGGCGCTTGAGCTCATTCAGGAGGTCGATCGGTGGCAGATCGGTTTCCAGCTCCAACGCCGCATTGAGGAACCGCGGCTGGACGAGCGAGTCGCGCGGGGCGCTGTCATAAAGGGATGAGACGCGTGTGACAGGGCCGATGCCGCGAAGCTCCGCCACGGCCGCGCGAAAGGCAACGACCGGCTCACCAAGATTCCCCCCAAGGCCGATAAAGGCGCGCACGGTTCCCGCACTCTAGCCGATTCGCAGTAATCGGCTGATAATCGACGCGCGCTAGAGTCGTCCTACGACCGAAGCGCTCGCCGCGGGGGGCGCGACGACGGCATCGGTGATCCCTGCCCCAGGAGACCGGTGGATTGTCGGACATTGAACACGCGTACCCACTTATCCTCAACAAGGTCGCGTCGCCGCATTACGCGACGCCGACGCTGCGCCGCGCCCGGCTGCTCGATTGGCTCACCAAGGCCGCCGACTGCCGCGCCGCGGTGATCGCCGCCGATGCGGGCTATGGCAAGACCACGCTCCTGTGGCAGTGGGAGCGCGAGGTCGACTTCCCGTGCTACTGGTACAAGCTCGACCGCAACGACCGCGACTGGACCTTCCATATCAGCTACCTGATCGAATCGATCAGCAAGCGCCACAAGGGGTTCGGTCGCCGCGCTCATTCCATGCTCCAGCAGCTCGGTGGGCCGGGTTCCTCGCGGCCGGGCGTTGCCGCCTACCTCCTTGCCGAGATGCACGAACGCCTGACCGAGCCCTGCACGTTCATCATCGACGACTGGCAGTATGTCAACGCGGTGACCGAGGTCCGCGGCCTCTGGAACCAGATCCTGCGCGACGCGCCGCCGACCTGCCGCTTCGTCTTCGCCTCACGCGTCAAGCCGCGGCTCCAGTTTGCCCGCTTCAAGACGCACTCGGGCTACGCCGAGCTCAAGACCGATGCGCTCCGCTTCACGGAGTCCGAGATCGGTGAGCTCTTTCGAGACATCTACAACGATCCGCTCGACCCAACCGACGTCGCCGAGCTCGAACGCCGGACCGAGGGGTGGGCTGCCTCACTCCAGCTCGTGGAGGTCTCGCTGCGCGAGCGTCCGTCGCCAGAGGAGCGCCGCGAGTTCATCCAGTCGATCACCGCCACCACCGACAGCGACCTGTTCGACTTCCTCGCGGAGGAGGTCCTTGACCAGCAGCCGGAAGAGACCCGGAACTTCCTGCTCACGACCTCGATCCTCCAGCAGATCACCCCCGAGGTCGCGGAACGCCTTGCCGGGGTCCACGACGGCCGGCACGAGCTGACCGAGCTGGAGCATCGCGGCCTGTTCACAAACCGCCTGGATGATCTCCGCTATCGATATCACAACCTATTCCGCGAGTTCCTCGAGCAGCGCCTCATCGCCGAGCGATCGGACGCCGAAGTCGTGGGCCTGCACATTCACGCCGCGTCGTACTTCGAGACCACCGCGCAGTGGCCGGAGGCGATCCACCATTACCTCCGCGCCGGCCTCCAGCGCCAGGCCGCGCGACTGATCGCCAAGTACGGGGAGGAGGTCGTTTCGTCCGGTCGGCTGGGGCTGGTCGACGAATGGCTGCAGCAGCTGCCGCACGAGATGATCAAGCAGAACGCCCGGTTGAATCTTCTCTACGGGGAGACCTGCGGGATCCGGGGTGAGTGGGAGCGTGCTTTCGATGCCCTCAATCGAGCCCGCGGCTACTTCTCGCGCAAGGGCGATCGCCGCCTCGAGGCGCTCGCGTGCCTGAAGCTCAGCTCCGTCTATTCCAACTACGGCGACGCGGAGAGCGCGGCCGACGTCGCCGAGGCCGGCGTGGCTCTTGTCCCACCTGACGCTGTGAGCACGAGACTCCGCCTGGAAGGGAATGTGGCAATTACCCGCCTTTGGCTCATGGGACCTCTAGAAGCCGTCGTCCGAGAGTGCGAACGAATTGCCAAGCAAGCGAACCTGTTGAACATGGAACACTTTGCGGCCATCGGATATCACAACGCGGGCGAGATGCAGCTGCGCATGGGCCACGTGAAAGCCGCTCTCGTGAACCTCGAGAAGGCTTCTCGATTCTGGGATGCGACGCCGACAAACCCATTTGCATATAGCGAGGATCTGACAATCGCTCTGTTGCTGGACGGTCAGGCGGAGAGGGCAAGTGCCTTCGCGGCCGAAGCGATTCGGCGCACGTCGCCCTGGCCGCGCCCACGTGCACACTCCCTTCATGCGTGGGCTCGCGTCTTGGCGTCGGAAGGCCGGCTCGACCAAGCCATCGAAGTACTACAAGAAGCTACGGCAAATCCCGAGGTCCTCGGAGCTGGCAATAGTCTGTTCCTGTCAGCCCTCATCGAGTTTCTTTACTTGCAGGGACGATCCGCCCGAGAAATCAGCGAGGCACGTCTCAAATTGGAGGAAGGGCCTCCAATTGATCCGCGGTACTCAGCGGAAATCGCGCCGGCCCGCTCCATAGCCGATCACCTAGAGGAACCGTGCGCAGGGAAGTGCCAGCAGCGGCTCCAGGAGCTCGAGGACGCCGCCGCGACCGGTGCAACTTATGTCGCGCTAGTGGGCCGCCTAAAGATTGGCGCCCTCGCCCTAGAGCACAGGTCGAAGCGGAGCAGGCTCGAAGCGTGGCGGACTCTCGCGGCTGCCGTATCTCGTGGCTTTGTCGGACCAATACGGTGGTGGGTCCGGAAGTACGCCGATCACGGAGATCTTGCACTCGACTTGCCTGAAGGTGCCGAACTGCTTACAAGGCTTCTCGCATGGGATCCCGAGGGCTGGAGGTCTTGCGTACTCGCCCTCCTACCGAAGACGGCGGGGAGCGCGCGTGCGACCTTATTGAGGGCTTCAATCCAGCACGCCAACCGTGACACAGTCACCCGCCTTCAAGAGATCGGTGGCCGCGACATTGCGGATGCACGGAGACAGCTCCTTCACGCTCAGGCCGCCCGGATCTACCTTCGGACGTTCGGCGGAGTGTCCCTTCGGCGAGGGAGCTGGGACGGCCCCCCGGTCAACATCGAGAAACGACGGGTCCGGGCGCTATTGGCCGTGCTTGCTGCCCATGCTCATACAGTCCTGACGCGAGACATGGCCATCGACATCCTGTGGCCAGAGGCAGACGGAGACGCTGCGGTCAATAACCTCAACCAAACGGTATTCCAGCTGAGGCGCTACCTGGATCCTTCGTACCGACAAGGTGAGAATGCGGAGTATGTGACCAGCTCTGCCGAGCAGATATCGCTCTCGTCTGCGCTCGTTCGCACAGACCTGCACGAGATCCGCCGCCTTCCCGACAGGCTTGCGACGGCGACCTGGCAGCAACGGCAAGAGATCGCGACCAGGGTCATCGCCCTTGTCCGCGGCGAATTCTTGGCCGATCTCCGCTACGAATCGTGGGCATCGCGATTACAACTCGGAATCCACAATGAGGTACGAGCGCAGTTCCTCCCGATCGCGCTCAAGCCCGGAGTCTCATTCAGCGTTCAGGTTGCGCTGGATGCCGCGTCCGCTCTTGTAGGAATGGATCCATACGACGAAGCAGCAACCCTAGCTCTCGCTGACTGCCTATCACACTCCGGTCGAAGGATCGCCGCGCGCGATTTGTTGGTTCGGTATGCGGAGCAGGTTCGCATTGAACTCGACGAAGTTCCATCGAATATGGTGTCCGACGCGACCAACCGCATCGTCCCCTAGATGTCAAAGGATATTCAACTTTACCGGTTGCGAATTCGTCTGGTGCTTGACTTCCACGGGCCTTGTGCCTAGAGTACCACCCACGGCCTAGTACCTTGGTACTGGTAAATACCGTGGGACGCGCTGATCCGTTAGCTGAACTTGGGCACTTGGGCTAGCGGGGAGCAGGTAGTGCAACCGGCCGTTCCGTCACCGGAGTGTGTCGGTTGTCTACAAGATTCCGCTCAGAAGAGGGCACCTTCTGATGAGAGACCTCACGAAGGGCTGGTAGGTCCAGCCACGAAAGGACGGTCAGCATGCGAGAGTTCCGAAACCGGCTCGCCTCGCTGATTCTGGCCATTTTTACGCTTGTGGTTCTAGCTTTGGCTGGAGGAGCCGGCGTAAGAGGCTGGTAGGCGGGAGTGCTAGACTGCCACCCCGCAAGCGCCGCGGTAGGAACTGGTGGATAGCAGAGTCCGTAGTCTAGTCCTGGCAACGACAACCGCTGCAATTGTTACGATTGCAGCGGTTGTCTTCCTATTCCCGCTGGATGCGGCAATTGGCGGCGTACCCGGACTGCTGTTCTGGATTGGCGCGGCTGCCGGGGCTAGCGCGCTTCCGGTCAGGCTTCCACGCGGAACCATAGTCTCAGTATCCGCCTCGCCGGTGATCGCTTCGTTTCTGCTCGGGGGGCCCCTCGCCGGCGTAATCGTCGCAGCTATTGGCTCGACGGATGCCCGCGAAGTCCGCGGCGCCGTTCCTTGGTACGGAACGCTCTACAACCATGCCGCTATCGTTCTCGCCGTATCGGCCGGTTCTCTCGTTTACCAAGGGATCGTTGCCATCTCTCCCGAGGACGAGGGCGCTCGCGCCGCCGCTACTTTCGCCGGTACAATTCTCGCCGGCGTCGCTCTTTGGCTGGTCAATTGGACACTTAGTGTCGCCGCAGTCAGTGCGCGAACAGGCACTCCGATCCGCACCGTTTGGGCGCAGGACGTTTCTGGCATCGCCCCAACAATGATCGGCCTGGTGCCGCTTGCTTGGCTGATGGCACAGGTATTTCAACTGCCGGATGGAGTCGGATGGTGGGCGACGGCGCTCTTTGCAGTGCCATTGCTGACGACGAGGCTGGCCTACGCCAGGTACGTCGAAACCCGCGAGCTGTTCGAGCAGACAATCGAGGCGCTGTCGAAGGCGGTCGACGCGCGGGACAACTACACCCGGAACCATTCGAGCCGGGTGAGCCATGTCTCGGAGGCAATGGCTCGAGTCATGCGGCTGCCGGAGTCCGAGATCGAGATCCTCACCTGGGCCGGACTGCTTCATGACATCGGCAAGATCGGCATCCGCGACAACATCCTGCTCAAGGAAGGTCCGCTCGACAAGCACGAGCGAATCCTCATGAACCAGCATCCGACCATTGGTGCGGAGATCGTGGCTCCGGCGAGTCAGCTGAGCGCGGAGGCGCCACTGATCAAGGCCCACCATGAGTGGTTCAACGGCTCAGGCTATCCCGACGGCGTCGAGGCGCTCCACATCCCGCTCGGCGCCCGGATTCTCACGATCGCCGATGCGTACGAAGCGATGACCAGCTCACGTCCGTACCGCAAGACCCCGCTCACCCACGAGCAGGCCGTGGACCAGCTGGAGAAGTTCACGGGGATCCAGTTCGACCCCGAGATCGTGCCGATCCTCGTCAACCTCGATCGCAGCATCCTCGACCGGCCTCCGGACCGGCCCGACGAGCTGCCGACGATGCTCCACCAACCCGATCCGCGCGACCTGAATCGCGATCGTGACGATCACGTCGCAGCCGCCAACCCCGCCAAGCCACCGCCGGAGCCGACAGCGAGGCCCGCCCTGGCCTCGGATGATGTTTCTTAGCACGATCGTCCTTGCGCTGATCATCGGCGCATTGGCGGGGGGAGCCTTCCCCCGGCTGGCGGAGCTCCGGTTGCGCTGGAGCATCCTGCTGGTCGCGGCACTGGGACTGCGACTCCTGGTCGGGGTCAGCCGCGAGACCGGCATCGGCGCCGAGATCCCGGCTGGCTGGGTGTACATGGCGGGCTACGGCCTCATCTTCGGCTGGCTATGGGGCAACTGGCGCGTGCCCGGACTCCAGATCGCCTCTGTCGGGATCGGCGCCAACATGCTCGCCGTCCTGATCAACGGGGGCCAGATGCCAATCTGGTCCGCCGCCTTCTTTTCGGCCGGCTTCACCGAAGCCGATATCGTCAACGACCCGTTCCACTTCCTCCTTCGGACCGATACGGTTGCGGACTTCGTCGCCTCCGGGGGCCTCTTCGGCGACGTCGTTCCGCTTCCGATCCCCTATATCCGCGACGTGGTGAGCATCGGTGACGTCCTCCTTGCCCTGGGGATCTTCTGGGCGATCGTGTACTCGATGACGCGAGCCGAGGCGCCTTCACGGCAGGCTCTCGCGATCGGCCATTCGCCGATGCGCCAGTCGACCGCAGGCACGTTCCAGACCGGACTCGCCTACGCCGAGGCCTCGTCGATCCCGGCCGATGCCGGGGGTGCGGTACCCGCCGGGGTGGCCGTCCCGCGCGCCCAATCGCCGTATCTGCGCCTGGTGCGCAATCGCAACTTCTCGCTTCTCTGGGTCGGGCAGCTCGTCTCGCTGCTCGGCGATCGGATTCATGTGATCGCGCTGGGCGCGCTCATCGCCGGGCGAGGAACCGACCTCGAGGTCGGACTGACCTTCGCGGCCACGGCGGTGCCAAGCGTCCTGCTCGGACCGCTGGCCGGGGTGCTGGTGGACCGATGGGATCGCCGCCGAACGATGATCGCCTGCGACCTGGTGCGAGCCGCCCTCGTGCTCGCCGTGCCATTCGCATTCGAGATTCACATCGGCCTCGTGTACCTGGCGGCGTTCCTCATCGCGACGGTGACGCTCCTCTTCCGACCGGCGAAGACGGCGGTCGTGCCGGCAGTGGTGGAGGACCGCGACCTGGTCTCGGCGAACTCGGCGATGTCGGTGCCGGAGACCGCCGCCGACCTCATCGGCTTCCCCGTGGCCGGGCTGGTCGTCACCGCGCTCAGCTCCGTGATCGGCGCGGCATTCGTCCTCGACTCCGGAACGTACGTGGTCTCGGCGGTGCTGATCTGGGCGATGCTGCTGCCGCGACAGCTGGAGGAACCGGCCGAACCACTCTCGATCCGCGGGGTGTGGCGAGAGATGCGCGAGGGATTCGCGTTTCTGTGGGGCGAGGCCGCCCTGCTCTCGAACACCCTGCTCTCGACACTCGCTCAGGTGGCGGTCGGAGCCGAGATCGTGGTGAGCCTGCTCTACGCGCGCGACGTCGTCGACCGCGGCGTAATGAGCTTCGAGCAGATGTACTCGCTGCTCCTGACGGCGATCGCGGTTGGCAGCGTGCTCGCGGGGGTCCTCGTGGGCGCAATCGGGGATCGGCTGCCCAAGGGACCGCTCGTCATCATCGGCTTCATAGGCATGGGGCTCTCGCTGGTAGCTGCCGGACTGGTGACCGATCCGATCCTGGCCATCGTCGCCTTCTTCTTCACCGGCGCCATGAACATGCTCTTCATCATCCCGACGGTCACCCTCTTCCAGCAGCGCACGCCGCAGCGCCTGATGGGCCGCGTCGTCTCGAGCCGGCAGGCGCTTGTCTTCGGGTCGATCGCGGCATCCATGGCGCTCTCCGGATGGCTGGCTGGAATTATCGGGCCGGACATGGTGCTGGTCATCAGCGGGGCGATCTGCGCCAGCGCCGGCCTGATCGGCATCGGCGTGCCATCCATGCGAAACGCCCGTTGACCGGGCGATCTGCTACCCTTCGCGCGCCGTGGGACTGATCCTCGACCTGGCGGTCGCGGCCCTCGCGCTGCTGGTCATCGGTTCGCTTGCCCTCCTGGCCTGGACGCTCGGGGTCAGTGCCGTGCAGGCCACGCGGCAGGGGCGTCTGCGAATCGCGGCGTCGCGACGAGCCGTTGCCGAGGCGGAGGCACGTCTCCGGTCCAGCGCCGCAGGAACAGCCACGAGCCTGGCCACCTTGGCCGAACGCACGAGACCACCGAAACCAGGAGATGGACCCGACGCATGACGACGAGCCAGACCCCGCGCCCCGATGCGAGCCGCAACGAGCCGGGATATCGGGGGGCACTCCCAACCCGCGAGGATCGCCTGGCGCGCCCGTGGATCCTGACGATCCTTGGCATCTTCGTTCTCGTCTTCGTTCTGTCGGTCCTCGGGATTCCCTCACGATTCTTCCCGGAGCCGACACCGGTCCCGCTTCCGTCCACCCCGGCATCCAGCTCCGTAGAGCCTTCGGCGTCGGGATCGGCGCAGGAGTCGCCGTCCGCTTCGGAGTCAGCTTCGCCGTCCGCTGAGGAGTCAGCGTCAGATGAGCCTTCGCCCAGCGGCAGCTAGACCCTCGCCAAAGGTCCCGCCTCAGATGAGGTCAACGTCGGGGGCCCCCGATAAGGTCGGCGCAAGCCG
>Ga0136633_1000451_pt1 | contig 31412 bp, 24 predicted proteins | sample AntDrymeUQ832206_2_FD_105494 | JGI IMG/M metagenome (GOLD analysis project Ga0136633, IMG submission 105494) | Polar desert sand microbial communities from Dry Valleys, Antarctica - metaG UQ83 (22.06) | ecosystem: Environmental > Terrestrial > Soil > Desert | place: Antarctica: Dry Valley... | reverse complement strand
CTTCTTTGCCAGCAAAGCGGCACCGATCATCACCGACGGGTTGGACGTGTTGGTGCACGAGGTGATCGCCGCGATCGTGACGGCGCCGTGGTCGATCTCGAACTTGGTGCCGTCGGCGAGCCGCACATGCGCCGGGTTCGATGGCCGGCCACCGTCGGCTGGGGCAGCGGTGTGCCAGTCGTTGGGTTCGCCACCACCGTTGCGGTCGGTAGAGTACGCCGGCGCATCGCTGGCCGGGAACGACTCGACCGACGCCTCGTCGGCCGCCGACACGGCGCCGAACGGCTTGTGCTCGCCGGTCTCGCTGTCGTCGACATAGTCAGCCAGGACCGTGCGGAACGCGTCCTTGGCCTCGCTCAGCGAGACACGGTCCTGCGGGCGCTTGGGACCGGCCAGCGACGGTACGACGGTCGACAGGTCGAGCTCGAGCCGCTCGGAGTAACGGGGTTCACGGGAGTCGTCGTGCCAGAGGCCCTGTTCCTTCGCGTAGGCCTCGACCAGCGCGAGCTGCTCCTCGGAGCGCCCGGTGAGCTTCATGTACGCGATGGTCTCGTCGTCGATCGGGAAGACCGCGATCGTGGAGCCGTACTCCGGTGACATGTTTCCGATCGTGGCCCGGTTCGCGAGCGGCACGGCGGAGACACCGGATCCGTAGAACTCCACGAACTTGCCGACTACGCCGTGCTTGCGCAGCATCTCGGTGATCGTGAGCACCAGGTCGGTCGCGGTCGCACCCTCGGGCAGCTCGCCGGAGAGCTTGAACCCGACCACGCGTGGGATGAGCATGGAGACCGGCTGACCGAGCATCGCGGCCTCGGCCTCGATGCCACCCACACCCCAGCCGACGACGCCGAGGCCGTTGACCATGGTGGTGTGCGAGTCGGTGCCGACGCAGGTGTCGGGGTAGGCCACCGTCTTGCCGTCGGAGTCGCGCGTGAAGACCACGCGTGCGAGGTGCTCGATGTTGACCTGGTGCACGATGCCGGTGCCCGGCGGGACGACCTTGAAGTCGTCGAAAGCGCCCTGGCCCCAACGCAGGAACTGGTAGCGCTCGCGGTTGCGTTCGTACTCGATCTCCACGTTGCGCTCGAACGCACCTGGCGTTCCGAACACGTCCGCGATCACCGAGTGGTCGATGACCATCTCTGCCGGCGCAAGCGGGTTGATCTTCGACGGGTCGCCACCGAGATCGGCCATCGCCTCGCGCATCGTGGCCAGGTCGACTACGCACGGCGCCCCGGTGAAGTCCTGCATGATCACGCGGGCCGGCGTGAACTGGATCTCCTTGCTGGGTTCAGCGTCCGCATCCCATCCGGCCAGAGCCCGGATGTCGTCGGCGGTGATGTTGGCGCCGTCCTCAGTGCGGAGCAGGTTCTCCAGAAGGATCTTCAGGCTGTACGGCAGGGCATCGACATCGAGACCGTCACCGGCGACGGAATTCAGCCGGTAGATCTCGTAGGACTTTCCGTGTACATCCAGCGTGCCCTTGGCACCAAAGCTGTCGACGCTCGGCATCGGCTATCTCCTCTTGATCGCGACTTGTCGTCCCATATCTCTTGACATCAAGATACACGGATGAGGATGGCCACGCATTCGACGTGGTGGGTCATCGGGAACAGGTCGAACGCGCGAAGACCGCTGAGCTGGTACCCCTGCTCGGCGAAAATCGCGACGTCTCGGGCCAGGGAGGCCGGCTCGCAGGCGACGTACGCCACCACACGGGGCTGCAACGCGGCAATGCCCTCCACGACGTCACGCTTGGCGCCGGTGCGCGGAGGGTCGAGCACGATGACGTCGACTCGCTCCCCCAGTGAGCCATCGGTGAGCGCCCGGTGCACACGGTTGGTGACCAGCTCGACCTGCGGCAGGTCTGCCAGGTTCTCGGTTGCGTCAGCGACAGCGATCTCGTCGGACTCGACGGCGGCAACCCAGCCGCTCGGCCCCACTTTTTCGGCGAGGGCAGCCGTGAACAGTCCGACACCGGAGTACAGGTCCACAGCCCGCTCCCCCGGCTGTGCCGAGACACCGTCGAGAACCGCGGCAACCAGTGCGTCAGGGGCACCGGGGTGCACCTGCCAGAATCCAGAGCCGGTCACCCGCCAGTCGCGGCCAATCGCCTTCTCGTGCAAGAGCTTCGGGCCGTCCCGGAACAGCTCGCCGTCGGCGGTGACCATCCGAAGCTGCTCGCCCGCATCCGAGACGATCGCCTCCACCGACTCCGCGCCGGTCCAGTCCTCCGACGTCACAGCGGGCAGCGATGGGTGGGCGATCGGGCAGACGTCGAGGCGGACGACCTCGTGCGAGCGGTGTTTGCGCAAACCCGCGTGCCCGTCGTCGTCCACGGCGAACTGCACGCGGGTCCGCCAGCCGAGACCTTCCGTGTCGCCGGGGACGGCCTCGACCACGACCTCGACGTCGAGGCCAGCGAGCCGTTTCAGCTGCTCACGAACGACGAAGGCTTTCAGCTCGCGTTGCGCAGGCATCGCGACGTGCTGGAAGTCGCAGCCACCGCACAAGTGCGGACCGGAGAACCGACAGGGAGGCGCAACCCGCTCAGGTGCGGCGGTGAGTACCTCGACCGCGTCCGCCCGCAGGAACTTTGCCCCCTCCTCGCCATCGGTGATCTCGACGACGACGCGCTCACCGGGCAACGCGTGCCGGATGAAGATCACGACGCCCTCGTGCCGGGCGACGAAGTGACCTCCGTGCGCGACGGGACCTACGTCGACGGTGTGCCGGTCGCCGACCAGGGAGCGTCCGCGCTTCGCTCGCTGCCGGTTCTTGCCGTTCATGAAGGGTTCCCTCCCCCATCGTTCGAGTCGTCACCGCGCACACGCCCGCGACGTACATCTCCGGCCTGCGCCCGCGCTCGCTCCGCGCGTTCCTTGGCCGCTCTGGACGACCGCAGCTGGTACGGCACCGAGGTGACCATGACCCCTTGGGTGAAAAGCAGCCGGCCCTTCAACCTCAGCGCGGTCTGGTTGTGCAGCAACTGCTCCCACCAGCGACCCACGACGTACTCGGGGATATAGACCGCCACCACACCTCGCGGATTGGCGTTCCGGATGCTGCGCGTGTAGTCCACGATCGGCTTGATGATCTCGCGATACGGTGAGTAGAGGACCTTCAGGGGTACGTCGATCCGGCGGTCGTCCCACTCCTCGAGGAGTCGCGCCGTGGCAGCGGAGTCGGTGTCGACGAACACCGCCTCGAGCACGTTGGGTCGCGATGCTTTCGCATAGGCCAGCGCCCGCATCATGGGCTTGTGCAACTTGGACACCAGCACGACCGCATGCACGCGGGTCGGCAGCAACTGGTCGTCCTCCTCGATGGTGAGCTCCTCGCCGACCTTGTCGTAGTGGCTCCGGATGCCCTTCATGATCATGAAGAAGGTGCCCATCGCCAGGATCGCGATCCAGGCGCCGGCCAAGAACTTGGTGACCAGCACGACGACCAGCACGACCGCCGTCATTGCGAGGCCGAAGGTGTTGATCGCGCGCGACCGGTTCATCCGTCGGCGTTCGGACGGGTCGGTCTCGGTCTTCAGGTGCCTGGTCCAGTGCCGGATCATGCCGAGCTGGCTGAGGTTAAAGGACACGAACACGCCGACGATGTAGAGCTGGATGAGCCCGGTGACCTCGGCATCGAAGGCGACGATCAGGGCGATCGCCATCAACGCCAGGACCAGGATGCCGTTGCTGTATGCGAGCCGGTCACCGCGAGAACCCAGCTGGCGGGGGAGCAGCCCGTCCCTGGCGAGGATGGAGGCCAGGACGGGAAATCCGTTGAAGGCGGTGTTGGCCGCGAGGACCAAGATGATGCCGGTCATCGCGATCACGAAGTAGAACCCGGGACTGAAGTTGTCGAAGACCCCGCGTGCGATCTGGGCGATGACCGTGTGCTGGTCGTAGCCGGCGCCCAACGACTGCCCATCCGGCCCGACCAACCTCACGATGTCGTCAGGTTCGACGTACCGCAGGTGCATGCTCCGAGCCAGTGTGATGACACTGAGCATCATCGTGATCGAGATGAGCCCCAGCATCAGCAGCGTGGTCGCGGCGTTCTTGCTCTTGGGTTTGCGGAACGCCGGGACTCCGTTGGAGATTGCCTCGACACCGGTCAGCGCCGCGCAGCCGGAGGAGAACGCACGCGCCAGCAGGAACACCAGCGCGACCGTGGTGATCGCGCCTTCGTAGCCTTCTGCCTCGATGATTTGGAGCTCGGCACTCTCTGCAAGGGGTAGCGAACCGTTGAGGAAGCGGAGCAACCCCCAGGCACTCATGCCGAAGATCGCGATGATGAAGCCGTACGTCGGGATCGCGAAGAACGTGCCGGACTCACGGACGCCACGCAGGTTCAACGCGGCCAACAGGCCCACCAACACACTGGCGGCCAGCGCCTCATGGCCGGACACGAACCCCAGAGCAGCTGCCGCGTTCTGCACGCCGGACGAGATCGAGACCGCCACCGTGAGCACGTAGTCGACGAGCAACGCACTGGCCACTGTCACACCGGCGTTGTGCCCGAGGTTGACCGTGGCCACCTCATAGTCGCCACCGCCGCTGGGATAGGCGTGCACGTTCTGCCGGTACGACGCGACGACGGTGAGCATCACCAGGGCGACGACGATCGCGATCTTCCACGAGTAGGAGTAGGCCGACACGCCTGCCACCGACAGCATGATGAAAATCTCGTCAGGCGCGTAGGCGACCGAGGACAGAGCATCACTGGCGAAGACGGGGAGCGCGATGCGTTTAGGTAGCAACGTCTCACCCAACTGGGTGCTCCGCAGTTTCCGGCCCAGAAGAATCCGCTTAGATACGTCGCCACCACCCACGAGTGGAAGGCTAGACCACAACGGAGGCGATCCTCGTCCAGAGGCCCACCGACTCGGTGTAGCGTCTGCTTCGTGCATGTCGTGATCATGGGTTGTGGACGCGTTGGGTCGACGCTCGCCCGAAGCCTCCAGGACCGCAACCACACTGTCTCCATCATCGACAGCAACCCCGACGCGTTCCGACGACTCGGTCCGTGGTTCAACGGGACGAAGGTCACCGGGATCGGCTTCGACCAGGACGTGCTCGACCAGGCGGGCATCGAGAAGGCCGACGCTTTCGCAGCAGTGTCGAGCGGCGACAACTCCAACATCATCGCGGCGAGGGTGGCCCGGGAGACGTTCGGCATCCAGCAGGTGGTTGCCCGCATCTACGACCCGGGCCGCGCCGAGGTCTACCAGCGACTCGGGATCACCACCGTCGCCACCGTGAAGTGGACCGCTGACCAGATCATGCGGCGGATCCTTCCCGTAGGTGCCGAACCCGACTTCCGAGACCCCTCCGGGACGGTCCGCCTCGACCAGGTTCCGGCCACCGAAGTGTGGGTCGGCCAGCGCACGGTGAAGTTCCAGGAGCAGTCCCGCAGCCGGATCGCATGGATCGACCGGCTCGGCGAGGGCATGCTCCCCAAGCGCGACTCGGTGATCCAGGAAGGCGACCTGCTGCACCTGGTGATGCGCGAGGAGAACGCCAGCCGCGTCTACTCGGTGCTGAACGACGGACCGGAGGACGACTGATGCGGGTCGCGATTGCAGGTGCGGGGGCAGTCGGCCGGTCGATCGCCCAGGAGCTGATCGGCAACGGCCACCAGGTTCTCCTCATCGACAAGAACCCGGACTCGATCAAGCCCGACCGGGTCCCCAAGGCCGAGTGGCTGCTGGCCGACTCCTGCGAGTTGTCCTCGCTCGAAGAGGCCAGGCTCGAGCTGTGTGACGTGGTCATCGCTGCGACGGGCGACGACAAGGCAAACCTGGTGACCTCGCTGCTCGCGAAGACCGAGTTCGCCGTCCCCCGCACGGTCGGCCGGGTCAACCACCCGAACAACGAATGGCTCTTCACCGAGGCCTGGGGAGTCGACGTCAACGTGTCCACCCCGCGCATCATGTCCGCGCTGGTGGAGGAAGCAGTCAGCGTCGGCGACCTCGTCCGGCTGTTCACCTTCCGCCAGGGCAACGCCAACCTTGTCGAGATGACACTGCCCGAGGACTCGCCGTACGTCGGCAAACCCGTTGGCCTGATCCCCTGGCCGGAGAATTGTTCGCTGGTCACCATCTTGCGCGACGGGCAGGTCTACACCCCCAGCGCGGAACAGCCGGTCGAGGCAGGTGACGAGCTGTTGTTCGTGAGCGCGGCCGATGTCGAGGAAGATCTCGAGCACCTTCTGGCACCGATGGAGCACGGCAAGTAGGTCAGGCGAGCGTCGGCTCTGGTTCGGTCGGGTCGATCGGCGTGTGGTTGCGCGCGAGCAGCCACACCATGCCGCCGAGGGCTGCGAGCTGTAACGGCCACCCCAGCGTGATCTTCGAGACTCCCAGCAAGGCGACAATCGCGTCGGCGTCGTACACGCCGTTCTTTCCGGCGAGGTACAAAGGCAGTTGCACAGACACCCGCAACACGCACGGGGCCACCAGCAGCCAGCTCAGGTTGCTGCACAGTCGAACTATCTGCGGGTCCCTGCGCCAGGCGGTCGCGTCGCCGGCGACACTGCCCACCATGAACCCGACCACCGGCCACCGGACCAGGATCGTCAGTGAGATCACGACCGAATAGACCACGTTGTAGATCACGCCGGGCAAGAAGTAGGCCAACGCCTGGTCACTGGCGTCACCGCCCCCTTGGGCACTGCGCCACGCGAACAGCGCGCCGATCCCGATGCCGGCCAGGCTGTTCAGCACGAACTGTACGTTCGACCGCTGCACCAGACGCAAGGCCAGCAAGACGAGGGCGGCGGAACCACTCACGACCAGTGCCAGTTGCAGGTTCTTCGTGGTGATGAAGGTCAGCGTGAAGATGATGGTGGGCACGGCTGCCTCGAGCATGCCGCGCTTGCCGCCAAGTGCGCGGGCGAGCTGGGCGCGGACGACCGCTTCGACCGTGTCGGCGCCTACCGGCTTCGACGTGATCATGTCAGGTTGCGACACGGAATCAGAACCTCAGTTCGTAGCGCGGGTTGAACATGACTCGCATCTTCTCCTGCACGCCGATCCGGCCTTCGACCATGATCGAACGTCCCGGCTCGATCCCCGCGATGCGTCGGCGGCCCAGCCAGATCAACGTGATCACACCGGACCCGTCGTACAGCTCGGCCTCGAGTGCGGGTACGCCGCCGCGTGGTCGCAGGGTCACCGTGCGAAGGCTGCCCCGGAGCTCGACCCGATCACGGTCGCTGGCCTCCGCGATCGGACAGCAGCCGTCGTTGGCCGTGTCCAACTGGAGCTCCTTGGCTTCCATGTCGTCGCTGCTCGCCCAACGGCTGAGGCTGTGACGAATGCGCCCTTTGGCCTGTGACATATAACCAGCGTAACCACCAAATGTCGCATCCGTAGCGCCGCCCGAGAATGCCGGTCAGCTTGGTCGCTGCTGCAGGGGCTGCGCGTTGGCCGGCATCGCCAGCGGCAGCGGGTCGCCAGGGGCCATCGGGTCGTTCCCGCGGACCACGATCACCTCACGCAGGGCGGTCTCGATGTCGCCATCAGGCTGTGGCTCCAGGGCCGCCTTGCCCAGGAAAGTCGCACGCAGGAGCCAGCGCGGACCAGAGATTCCGAGCACCCGCGAAGCCTGGGTCGCGGATTTGCCCTCGGGCGTAGTGGCCGGTGTCACGACCTGCAGCTCCTTGCCGTAGGCACCGTTAACCTCGGTCGCCGTACCCCCTCGCTGTGCCGTCTCGGCGGCGATGTGCTTGCGTATGCCGTCCCAGATGTCGGAGTTGCGCGGGGCGGCGAACGGGCGAAGCTCGAGCGCGCCGTCGGGACCGATCAGGAGGACAGCCGCAACCTGTTGCGTGGCCTCGTCGACCTGCAGCCGGAGCTCCAGGCCGGGCTTGCCGGTGACGATCAGCCCGCCGAGGTCGATCTTCGTCGGATCTTCCTCGTCAAGGGTGACCTCGGCGGAGTCCCAGGGCCCGTGCGCCCGCGGCTCGGGGCTTGCTGGAGACGGCTCGGTCTCGACGTCCTCATGGGCGACAGGCTCATCGGACTTGGTGCGTCGGAACTTCACTGTCTCTCCTCTTTTGGGTTCTCCTCGGCGGGGTTCTCCTCGACGGGGTTCTCCGGGTGCGCGCTCGTTAGCGTCGCGGATCCGACGAAACCACCGGTAGAACCGTAACCCCCGCCGCCGCGCGTCGATCCCGGCAGTCGATCGACCTCGACGAACCGGGCGCGTTCGACCTGCTGGATCACCAGCTGCGCGATCCGGTCACCGCGCTGCAGGGTCACCGGCTCCACCGGGTCGAGGTTGATCAGCATCACCTTGACCTCACCGCGGTACCCCGCATCGACCGTTCCGGGCGCGTTCACGATCGAGATGCCGCACTTCGCGGCCAGGCCCGATCGCGGGTGCACGAGAGCGACGTACCCGTCCGGAAGCGCGAGGCTGATCCCGGTCGGAACCATCGACCGCTCCCCCGGTGCGAGTGTGACGTCCACGGTGGTGGTGAGGTCCGCGCCGGCGTCACCGGGATGGGCGTACGCCGGGATGGGCACGTGCTCGTCGAGCCGCTGGATCAAGATGTCGATCATGGAGCCGACCCTATCGATGGTGGACCGCGCCCTGGTGACAGGCTTATCCCGTGACCACGGATACCGCCGGACTCTTCGAGGAGAAGTTGCACGTCCCCCTTCGCTGGTGGGTGCAGGCGACGATGTTCCTCGCCAGCATCTGGCTCGCCTTCGTCGTGGCACTGCCGGCGGCCGTCGCCTGGGGAGCCGCCGGACTACTCGCCGTTGGTGTGATAGTTCTGCTCCTCGGCTATGGCGCCGCGCGGGTCCGCGTCGCCGACGGTGTCTTCCACGCCGGCCGGGCCAGCATCTCGGTGAACCTGCTGGCCGATCCCGCCGCGCTCGACGCGGAGAACACCCGGCTTCTCGCCGGCCGTGACGCGAACGCCCGCGCCTATCTGTTACTGCGGCCCTACCTCAGACGCGCTGTCACGGTGACCGTGACGGATCCGGCCGATCCAGTGCCCTACTGGCTGGTGTCCACCCGCCGGCCCGACGAACTCTGCGCCGCGCTTGTGTCGGCCATATCCTCCAAGGCCATTTCCTCCAGGGCTATAGATGGCAAGACCGCAGATGGCACGATGGGCAACACGACCCCCTGACACAGGAGAAAACCGATGGCTTCGGGCTCGAAGATCTGGACCGTCTACGGACTGGCCGCGACGACTGTGGCGACGTTCGCAACGCGCAAAGCGATGAACGCCACGTGGAAGGTCTCCACGGGGAAGCCGCCGCCGAAGAACCCGGCTCACCCCGACGTGTCCATCGGTGAGGCGGCTGCTTGGGCGACGTTCAGCGGCGTCGCCGTGGGGCTGGCCCGGATGATGGCGTCCCGACAGGCCGCGAACTACTACCGCAAGTCGACCGGTCACCTTCCTGCCAACCTCGACGAAGTCGACGTCTGAGTCGACCTGACATGCGCTGAGTCGACACGACAGACGACAGGGCCGGGACCCCACGGGGATCCCGGCCCTGTTCTGTTGAGCTTCAGGCCTGTTGAGGGACAGCTCTGCTGAGGGTCAGCGCTGCTGAGGTTCAGGCGCAGTCGCGGCAGAGCATCTTCTTCGGGTCCGCCAGCTGGCTGCGGTGGTGCAACAAGAAGCAGTTCATGCAGGTGAATTCGTCGTCCTGGCGGGGCTTCACCTCAACGGCGAGCTCCTCGTGCGACAGGTCGGCTCCGGGCAGCTCGAAGGACTCGGCCGCCTCGGCTTCGTCTACGTCGACCTTGCCCGAGTTCTTGTCGTTGCGACGAGCCTTCAGCGCCTCGAGGCTCTCCTCGCTCTGTTCCTCTTCGGTTTTTCGTGGTGCGTCATAATCAGTTGCCATATTCGTCTCCTGCCCCCGTCGTGCCAGCGGCTGCCATCTTCAAGTCTTTAGGTTCGAGTCGTGCGGATTGTGCACCATCGGGGGCACACATTGCACGCCCATTCGACAATGTGTCGCCAGAGTCACAATCCGCCGTCCAACCTGAGCGTTTCCTGCGAGTGTCGCAGGCGGGTTCAACCCGCGTGGAGAAAGTTATATTCCCTGGCAGCCGTTGCCGCTTTACCGGAGGAATCCGCAGTCTTCGACGAGCGCAGCGAACTCATCGAAACCGTCCGCGGGAGCGCATAGCAGGCAGTCGCCGCCACCGACCCCGGGCCGGGTCTCCAAACGTGCGCCAGCCTCGGTCGCCACGAGGCCGCCAGCCGCCATGTCCCAGGGGTTGAGTCCCTCTTCGAGGTACGCATCCGCTCGGCCGGCACCGATCGCGCACAGATCCAGCGCCGACGAGCCGAGCCGCCTGATGTCACGGACCCGAGGGAGCATCGCGGCGACGGCAGCAGCCTGCCCGGCGCGCAGGTCGGCCAGATACCCGAAGCCGGTCACGACCAGTCGCTGTGACATCGGAGCGACCGCACGGACCTTGAGCGGCCGGTCGTTGCAGGTCGCTCCGCCACCGAGCGTCGCCTCGAAGCACTCGCGGGTCTCGACGTTGACGACCACACCTGCCACGACCCGGTTGCCGAGGCTGGCCCCGATCGAGACGGAGTAGTACGGGATCCCATAGAGAAAGTTCACCGTCCCGTCGATCGGGTCGACGATCCAGGTCACGCCGCTTGTGGACTCCGACGACGCCCCTTCCTCCCCGACGAACCCGTCATCGGGGCGGGCCTGCATAAGACGGTCGAAGATCAAGGACTCGGCGGCCCGGTCGACCTCGGTGACCACGTCGACCGGGCTGGACTTGGTCTGGACCACCTCGACGCCGGTCCGGCTGCTGCGGACCATGTCGGCGGCCTCGTTGGCCACCGTGCGGGCCAGGGCGAGCAGGTCGACGTACGCCTGGCTCATCACGACGCCGCGTCGGCGCCGCACACGGCGGGGCGCGGACCGCCCAGCCGCGCGCAACAACCGGTGGGACACGTGTCCCACGAGGATGCCAACGACCCGACGGCGGCCCGGCTCACATCCTCGCCCCGCTCCACAGCGGATCGTTCCAGCAGCAGGTCGCGCACCATCGACACGAACCTCGGATCCACGCCGGCAGTCGCCGCCCGGGCGAACTCGATGCCCAGCTTCTCGGCCGTGGCCCTGGCCTCGGTGTCGAGGTCGTAGGCGACCTCCATGTGGTCTGAGACGAAACCGATAGGCACGACGACCACGGCAACAACGCCCTCGGCTGCCAACTCTTCCAGTCGGTCGTTGATGTCGGGCTCGAGCCACGGAGTGTGCGGGGCGCCCGAACGCGAGCAGTAGACGAGGTCGTTGCTGTAGCGGTGCCCGGTTTCCTGCCGCACCCGCTCACCGATCTCCTCGACGATGCTGAGGTGCTGCGCGACGTAGGCGTCACCATCGGGTCCGCTGGTGTCGTTCATCGACAACGGGATCGAGTGCGTCACGAACAGCACGTGCGCGTCGTGGCGGACGTTCTCACCAAGCTCGGCCAACGCCGCGAGGGTTGCGTCCACCATCGGCTCGACGAATCCGGGGTGGTTGAAGTAGTGGCGCAACCTGTCCAGCCGGGGCGCGCCGTCGCCGACCTCCGCGACCGCCTCCGCGAGGTTCTCGCGGTACTGCCGGCAACCGGAGTACGACGAGTACGCACTGGTGAGCAGGCAGGCGACCCGTTTGATGCCGTCGGCCTTCATCTGGCGCAGGGTGTCGCCAAGGTACGGGTCCCAGTTGCGGTTGCCCCAGTAGACCGGTAGGTCGAGACCGTTGGTGCGCAGGTCCTCCTCGACAGCGGCGATGAACGCACGGTTCTGGTCGTTGATCGGGCTCCTGCCACCGAACAGGTAGTAGTGCTCGCCAACCTCCTCCAGCCGTGCCTGGGGAGTGCCGCGTCCCCGCGTCACGTTCTCCAGGAAAGGCAGCACGTCCTCTGCCTTCTCGGGACCTCCGAACGAGACAAGCAGCAGTGCGTCGTACGGCGCGGTATTGGGAACCATTGACCCATCCTAGGATTGCGCTGATGTTCACTCCCTACCGCCGGGTCCTCGCTCTGCCAGGAGCCCTGGCCTTCTCGACGAGCGGCTTGGTCGCACGACTTCCCATTTCCATGGTGAGTCTCGGGATCGTGCTGCTGGTCTCGTCCCGTACCGGCTCCTACGGCCTGGCTGGGGCCGTCTCGGCGTCGTACCTGATCGCGAATGCGGTCTTCGCCGTTCCTCAGGGACGGATGACTGACCGGCTGGGCCAGGGGCCTGTCCTCCTCTGGACAATCCTGGTGTTCGCGGTCGCTCTGGCACTGATGATGTGGGCCGTCGAATCCCACTGGGCTACCCCGACGCCGCATGTCTTCGCAGCGGTCGCCGGAGCAGCGATGCCACAGGTCGGGTCCTGCGTTCGCGCCCGGTGGTCGCAGCTCGTGCGGGACAAGCGGGACCTGCAGACGGCGTTCGCCTTCGAAGCCGTGGTGGACGAGACCGTGTTCATGCTCGGCCCGATGCTGGTCACGCTGTTAGCCACGATCGTGCATCCGCTGGCAGGGCTGGCCACCGCACTCGTGGCAGGCCTCAGCGGAACCCTGGTCCTCGTCGGCCTACGCGGCACCGAGCCACCTGCGAACGGGGCGAATGGTTCGCATTCCACGACGACACCGATGGGCTGGTCGGTTCTCGGCCCACTCGTTGTGGCTTCGTTCGGGATGGGTGCCCTCTTCGGCGGGGTGGAGGTGTCCACGGTCGCGTTCTCAGACGAGCTCGGCGCCAAGGTCGCCGCCGGACCGCTGCTCGGGGTCTTTGCACTCGGCAGCCTCCTGTCCGGGGTGATCGCTGGTGCAGTCTCGTGGAAGTCAATCAACGCGACCAGGTTCCGTTGGGGGATGCTCGCTCTCGCCCTGTCGATGACCCCGCTCCCGTTCGTGCACAACGTCGCACTGATGGCCGTGGTGTTGTTCGTTGCGGGCTTCGCGATCTCACCGACCCTGATTGCGGGCGTGGCCTGGGTCGAGGAGACCGTCCCGAGCAATCGGCTTACCGAGGGCATCTCGATACTGACGACCGGACTGGGCGCCGGCGTCGCGCCAGGTGCCGCAATGGCCGGCATTGTAATTGACCGTTCGGGGGCATCGACGAGCTACTGGGTAGCCGCAGTCGCCGGTCTGCTCGGTGCTCTCGCAGCGTTCGCCACCTCGTTCGTCGCGAGCCGGTCAGACGTACGACGCTCCCGTAACCTTCGGCCATGACTGCCCGTAACCTTCGGTCATGACTGGGAGTACGGCGGGCCGCCCGTGGCGCAACTGGTCCGGACTGGCCAACGCCAACCCGACGCAGGTGATCGCACCCGTGGACTCCGCCGAGGTCGCCGACGCTGTGATGGCAGCGAGGCGCAACGGGCTGCACGTGAAAATGGTCGGAAGCGGCCACTCGTTCACCGATATCGCAGTCAGCGACGGGCTGATGCTCCTTCCGGACCGGCTGGTGGGGATCCGCTCGCTCGACCGGGACGCAATGACGGTCACGGTCCTCGCCGGCACATCACTGCGCGTCCTCAACAATCGGCTGCAGGACCTTGGGCTTGCCCTGCACAACATGGGCGACATCGACGAACAGACTGTGGCCGGCGCCATCTCGACGGGCACACACGGCACCGGTGGCAGGTGGGCCTCGCTCTCCGCCCAGGTGGTGAGTCTGGAGATGGTCACTGCAGACGGTTCACTGCTGCGCGCATCTGTCGATGAGAACACCGACCTCTTCGGGGCGGCTCGCGTCGGGCTCGGTGCGCTCGGCATCATCACCGCGGTGACCTTCATGGTCGAGCCCACCTTCAACCTCGACGCGGTCGAGGAGCCGATGGGATGGGACGAGGCGACCCGTCGCTACGACGAGCTCGTCACCGACAACCACCACGTCGACATGTTCTGGTTCCCGAACACCGACCGGATGCTGACCAAGCGCAACAACCGCACCGTCGACGAGGCCGATCCCCTCTCCCGAACCCGAAGGTTCGTCGAGGACGAGTTCCTGTCCAACACGGTGTTCGGCTGGCTCAACAAGCTCGGGAACGCCGCCCCCCGGTCGATCCCGCACCTCAACCGGCTCTCCGCGAGGGCACTGTCCGCGCGCAGCTACAGCGACTCGTCGCACCGGGTGTTCACGTCACCGCGACGAGTGGTGTTCAAAGAGATGGAGTATGCCGTGCCGCGCGATGTCGGGATGGAAGCACTCACCGAGGTCCGCGCCCTGATCGACGCCTCGGACTGGCGGATCAGCTTCCCGGTGGAGGTCCGCTGTTCTCCCGGCGATGACATCTGGTTGTCGACGGGCTACGGACGCGAGTCGGTCTACCTCGCGTTTCACGTCAACGAGAAGACCGACCATGCGGCGTACTTCATGGGGGTCGAGAAGATCCTCACGGCGTACGACGGGCGCCCGCACTGGGGCAAGTTGCACACCCGCACTGCCGAGGACCTCGCGCCGGCGTACCGGCACTGGGAGGACTTCCTGCGGGTCCGCGACCAGGTGGACCCGGATCGGCTGTTCACCAACGGCTACCTCGACCGCGTCCTCGGTTGACGTGTGCGACCCGCGCGGCCGATTACCCGACGGAGCGCGCCACCTGAAGTAGGCTCACCGCAACAGGTCACCTATCGGGTAAACACGCGAAGGAGTACGGCGACGATGCAGGACCTCACGCTCGTGGGGCTGACCGAGGACAAGTCCAAACTGGTCCTCGGCGGCGACTCGGGTGAGGAGTACACCCTTCCTGTAGACGCCAGACTCCTCGCGGCTCTTCGAGGTGACCACGCTCGATTCGGCCAGTTGGAGATTCAGATGGAAAGCGCATTGCGGCCACGTGACATCCAGGCTCGGATTCGCGCCGGTGAGTCACCGGACACGGTTGCTGCCGCCGCGCAGACGACCGTCGAAAAAATCATGGGCTACGCCACCCCGGTCCTCGCCGAGCGCGCGCACATCGCCGATCGGGCGCAACGGTCGTCGGTGCGACGCAAGGCAGGTGACGGTCCCGCCCGCCTGCTCGGTGATGCGGTCGCCGAGCGCCTCGGCTCCCGCAACGTGGACCCGACAACCGTCGCGTGGGACGCCTGGCGGCGTACCGACGGTCGCTGGACACTCGTGGCCGACTACCGCTCGGGCGACAGCGCCCGTCATGCCGAGTTCCTCTACGACGCGCCGGGTCGGTACGTCGTGGCCGAGGACGACGAGGCTCGCTGGCTCGTGGGTGAGGCGACCGCAGCAAAGGGCCCTCAGCCACGGGCGGCAGGTCAGCGCCGGCTGTCCGCGGTCAGCAGCGAAGAAGAGCTGCCGCTCGGGGCCGACGCGATCGACCTGGTGTCCGATGTCGGACTCGAGGAGGCTGGCCTCGAAGAACGCACCATCGACCTGACCCAGACCGCCACGTCGATGCGCACGCGTACGCACCCCCGGATCGACCCCATCGCGGCGACCGGGGACGCCGACTGGATGGCGACGCAGGCGGGTGAGCGGCCCGAAGAGTCCGTGCCCGAAGGATCCGTGCCCGAAGAGTCCATGCCCGAAGAGTCCATTCCCGACGAAGACTTGGCCGAGCCACCGGCGAAGAAGCCGGCGAAGAAGACCCGCGGCCGCGCCTCGGTCCCGAGCTGGGATGAGATCATGTTCGGCGGCGGCAAGTCAGAGTGATGGCTGTCTCGTAGACACGAGAAGTTACCTGCCAGTAATGTAACGCCCATGGTCTATTTCGTCACAGGCGCGACCGGCTTCATCGGCCGCCATCTCGTCCAGGAACTGCTCGACAACCGCGATGGCAAGGTCATCGTGCTGGTTCGCGAGGGATCCCGGGCTCGCCTCGACGCTCTGCTCCACTCCTGGGGCAACCCCAGCCGGGTCAGCGCCGTGACCGGCGACCTGACGAAACCGAACCTCGGTGTCTCCCGCAACTGGATCAAGGAGCACAAGGGGTCGATCGACCACTTCTTCCACCTCGCGGCGCTCTATGACATGACCGCCCCCGACGAGCTCAACGAGCAGCTCAACGTCGGCGGGACCCGCGCCGCTCTGGGGCTGGCCTCCGCCCTCGACGCCGGCATCTTCCACCAGGTGTCCTCCGTCGCCGCGTCCGGCGATTATCACGGCGCCTACGACGAGACGATGTTCGATGTCGGACAGGGACTCCCCACGTCGTACCACCGCACCAAGTTCGAGTCCGAGCGGATCGTTCGCGAGGAGTCGACCGTGCCGTGGCGGGTCTACCGCCCCTCAGCCGTGGTCGGGCACTCCGAGACCGGCGCGATGGACAAGATCGACGGCCCGTACTACTTCTTCCCGCTGTTCAAGCGGATGCGCGACAACCTGCCGCAATGGATGCCGGTGATCGGGATCGACCTCGGCGACACCAACGTCGTACCCGTCGACTATGTGGCAAAGGCGATGGACCACATTGCGCATCAGCCCGACCTCGACGGCCAGGCCTTCCATCTGGTGAACCCGGATCCGCAACCGACGGTCGAGATCGTGAACACGTTCGCCACAGCTGCCAAGGCTCCCCGTTTCGCGGTTCCCCTTGACCGACGGGCCACCGGCATCTTGCCGACCGGGCTGCTGCCGAAAGCGCTGCGTCCGACCGGTCTGCTGTCCAACGCGCTGCACACGGCGCCGATGCAGCGGGTGTTACGCGAGACCATCGGCCGGCTCGGCGTTCCGCCGGAGGTGCTCGCGCACGTCTCCTTCCCCAGTAAGTACCTGTCCCGTCGCACCGAACGAGCCCTGTCCGGCTCAGGCATCGCGTGCCCTCCGCTGGAGACGTACGCCCTGACGCTGTGGAACTACTGGGAAGAGCACCTCGACCGCGACACCGCCAACAACAAGAGCCTGCGCGACGCACTCCGTGGCAAGACCGTCATGATCACGGGAGCGTCTTCCGGGATCGGCAAGGCCACCGCGCTCAAGGTGGCCCAGGCCGGCGGCACCCCGATCCTGATCGCCCGCGGCAAGGACAAGCTCGAGGAGATCCGGTCCGAGATCGAAGCAACCGGCAGTACGGCGTCCGTCTACGCCTGCGACCTATCCGACCTCGAGGCGATCGACTCCATGTGTGATCAGCTGTGTGCCGACCACGACACGATCGACTTCGTGGTCAACAACGCCGGCCGGTCCATCCGCCGCTCGCTGATCTTGAGCCATGACCGGTTCCACGACTTCGAACGCACGATGCAGCTCAACTACTTCGGCGCGATCCGTCTCGTGATGGGCGTCCTGACCAAGATGCGCGAACAGGGCTCGGGACACGTGGTCAACGTGAGCTCCATCGGTGTGCTGACCAATCCACCGCGGTTCAGCGCGTACGTCGCATCCAAGTCCGCACTGGACTCCTGGAGCAACGTGGTCAGCTCCGAGTTGATCGGCGATGGCATCAGCTTCACCACGATTCACATGCCGCTGGTGAGGACGCCGATGATCGCGCCGACGAAAATCTACGACAAGTTCCCCACGATCACACCCGCGCAGGCGGCCGACCTGGTGCTGTCCGCGCTGGCCGAGAAACCGCACGAGATCAACACCGTCCTCGGCAACTTCGGCGCCGTGGCGCACACCGTGGCTCCGAAGACGGCCTTCCGGATCCTGCATATGGCCTACAAGGTGTTCCCGGACTCGGTGGCTGCGCGTGGTGCCGATGACGACACCGATGCTACGACGACCGGCGAGCAGATGTTGCTGGCCCGGCTGCTCAAGGGCGTTCACTGGTAAATCTCGCTGGCAATCCCCGTTTCTTGGGGAGCCGGGCGTTGGTACCCCCGAAATGACCAGCACCCGACTCCCGTAAAACGGCACGGAGCCCCGCCGCTGCGGCGGGGCTCCGTGCCGGGCTTACTGGGTGTCGACCGCGTTCAGTGTGACCTCGGTGGCCGCACCTGCCCAGTTCGACGTCAGCACATACGCCGCACCGCTGGGGATCGAACCGGACTCGTCAGCCGCACTAGACGCTGCGGTGCCGATGAGCTCGCAGGCGGCGTTGAAGAAGTACAGGTCCAGGTCGTACGTCGGACCGGAACCCGACGTCGTCACCTTGTGCACCCCGTCGCCAAACGACTCGGGCAGCTCAGTGACCCAGCCGTCCAAGCCCTGGCTCGGTGGGGGCATCTGGCAGCTGCTCGCGAAGTCGGAGCCAACGATGCCTCCGTCGGTGGAGTCACCGCCGGGGTTGCTGCCGGCAATCGTGAACGTCTCGGTGAACGGCTCGTCGAGCGGGGCCGGCGGCAGCGGCTCGATGCCGGTCGCCGATCCGCTGAACACCTGGACATCACCGAACTGGGCATTTGTCTTGGTGTCGCCGAGGGCCTCGTCGGCCCACACCCTGACGAAGGACGCGTTCACCGGGTTAGGCAGCGTGAACGTCCGGTAGTGCAGGTCGTCGACCGTCGGACGCGGGATCTGGTAGTCGAACGCGTCCTTGCCGATCGGCTGTGTCTTCCAGTTCACACCGTCCTTGGAGGTCTGCACCGTGAAGGACTTGACGGCCTCGAACCGAGAGGTCGTGAACGCACTCACCTGCAGCGACGAGATCGTCGCCGGCTGGGCGAGCTTGATCACCGCGTTCCCGGACCCGACCGTGGTCTTCCAACGCGTTGCCTCGGTGTCGTCGATGAGAGCGCCCGCGCCAGGGGTGCTGGAGGAGACAATCTCACCGCCATTGGCCGAGGATGCGAGGTTCGGGGCGAGCGAGTACTTCTTGGCCACGCGCTTACCGGCGGCCAGGTCGAACGAGGGCAGTGTCCTTGCACCGAACCCACGTGCCTGGATGGTCAGCGGGTAACGGCCGGTGACTGCGTCGACCGAGAACTGGCCGTCCGCACCGGTCTTCGCCACGGGAGTGACTCCCGCCTCGAGGGTGCCGAGCATAATCCGCGCATCCGCGACCGGGTCGCCGGTGGAGGCGTTCACGACGCGGCCGGAGACCGTGCCGTTGAGCTCCCCGTTCTGGTGCGTGAACGACGGAGTCGGGTCGATGTCGCTCGCGCCGGTCGGGTCGCTCTCGGTCTTCGCGTTCGAGGCGTGCAGGCCCATCCCGTGGCGGGCGAAGGCGCCGTACACGCTGTCCTGGAGGACGTCGAAATCACCGCGCGAGTGGTAGCGGATGTCGAGCGCCTTCATGATCGCGTCGCGCATGTCGAGCATGCTCGGGTCGTTCGGAGCCAGCGGCATTCCGTCGGTGACGATGAACGCGGAGATCTCCGCGGCCTGCTGCTCGCCGAACTTCTTGACGAGTTCCTGGCGCATGTCCCACAGCACCTTGGTCCAGATCTCGCCGTCGGAGTGCACTTCGGCACCGCCGAGGTCGTAGCCGATGTCACCGAAGTTGACCTCGGTGTCGTCGAACGCCCAGTTGCGGATGCCGCGCTCATCGTTGCCGGTCACGTACGCGCCGACGACCGAGTTGTCCTGTAGGTCGTTCTTGTGCAGGTAGTTCAGGGCGTACCAGTCGCCCCAGCCCTCACCCATCGAACCCGACTGGTGACCGCCGAGAGAACCGTCCTCGGTGCCGACGTGCCGGTTCGACAGACCGTGGGCGTACTCGTGCTCGATCACACCCGCGTCGAAGTCGCCGTCGCGGCAGGGACCTTCGAACGCGTCGTTGATCGGCTCCCACAAGAACATCCCGCTCCACGGCGGGATGCCGTCGGGAAGGGTGAGCATGTAGGCGTTGTCCCGCCCGGTGTACGTCGGCGAGCCACCGCTGATCGCGCCCGCCTGCACCAGACCCATGATCGGGTCGCCGCCGTCGGTCTGGAAGTTGCCCGCGGACTCGGTGAACCCGTACGAGTAGAACTCGTCGTGGATCCGGTTGTGCTGGTAGAAGAGGTTGGTCGCGGACGCGTCGGAGTCTTGCGCGTACGACGGCGGAACAGCCTGGCACTCCGAGGTCTCCCAGGCGTTCGGGAAACCGAAGTTGAACTGACCGGTTGGGGCGACGGGCCGGTTCGCCTGGTCCAGCGGCGCGATGAAGTTCGACCAGTTCTTGAACGTGTCCGCGTTGTTGCCGAACGTCGTCACGCCGATTCCGGTGAGGCCGGTCGGATCGACGTACCCGCCGGGTGACTCCTCAGTCGGGCCGAAGCTCACCTTGAGCGGCTGGCCCCCCTTGGGCGCACCCGGGTAGTTGGGGTAGATGATGCCTTCGGACTCGTTCTGCACGAGCGACTTCTTGTAGAGCACGCTGCCCGAGCGAGCGTCGACCACCATGTCCCAGGCCCTGTCGAGCTTCTCGATGAACAGCACGCGGTACGCCGCGCGTGCGCCGTCCGCGGTCGGGAACGCCATCTTCGCGACGTACGACTCGGAAGCCAGACCGGTCGTGAACTTGGAGTACCCGGCGACCTCGCCGGCCGCCTTCGGCACGAAGGACGCGACACCGAGAGCCGATCCAGCCATGGTGAGCGCAGCCGAGGGAGCGAGTGCGAACGATCCGGTCAGGTTGGTGTCCCGTGCGACCGAGCCGCTGAAGGTGAGCACCCGGCCCTGGCCGTCGACCGACATACCCATCGAACCGCCACGAGCAGCGGTGACCCCGCCGATGACCTGCGTGAAGTCGACGACTGTCACATCGATGCCGGTCAGCTTGTGGTTCTTGGTCTCTGCCAGCGCTGCGACGTCCGCGGCCGAAAGACCGAATGCCGCGCGGTTCTCGTCGACGAATGCGCGGGCCGCTTGTGTGGCGGAGCCGTCGTGGGTGCCGGACAGTGCCTGCCCCGCGTCGGCGTAGATGGTGCGAGGGGTGCCGAAGCGGCCGTCCCAGGTGATCCGGGCGCCGTCTCCGGCAGCGGCTACGAGCTGCTTGGCTGCTGTGAGCTGCTCCGTCGTCGGTTGGACGAGTGCACTGCCCGCTCGGCTGTCCTTGGCGGAGGTGCCCGCGTTGTCGGGTTGGCTGGTCGGGGAATGATCAATCACTGCGTTGGCGGCCGGAAGAAGCCCACCCCCGGCGATGGTTGCGGCAGCGGTGGCGAGGATGGTGGCCACCGTTGCGGAACGTCGCAGGCTCATAGATGCCCTCTCGTTAACATTTCCCGCTGCGGGTCGGCGGGCTGTGATGTGCAACGAGGCAACGTGCTTCAGGTCACGCCATTTCCGGACACATTGTGGCGACCTGCCGCCCACTGCTCGCCAGGACCGTTGGGACGGGCACTTGACTCCCGATATGACTTGCTCCAGGCGTACATCTACGTTCGGTCGGCCGCGAGTGCCCGTCACAGTGGTCCCCGTCTCTGAGGCCGTACGGCGGGGGCGGTTCCGCACCGCCACAACGCCACAACAGGTCACAGTGACCTACTTCGGCGACCTGGCTTCGGGGTAGGTCGCCGTAACAGGTCACAGTGACTGATTGTGGCGACCTGCCGCCCACAGCATTGACCGACGCGGGCGGGATCAGCCGAACGGGAGGGGGTCCGGCACCATCGACACAGCTTTGGCCCGCGCCGCGGTCAGCTTGCGCCGATGGTGCTGGCGACAGAGGACCTCGTAGCCGACCTCGGGTGCCGTCTCGCCGCCATGTTCGACATCGCCGCCCTGTTCGACATCACCGACGTCACCGACGACGACCACCTCGCCCTCGGTCACCATCGACCCGTTCTCGGTCCGCGCGTTGTGGGTGGCGCGCTTGCCACACCAGCACAGCGCCTCGACCTGCAGCACGTTCATCCGGTCCGCGAGTTCTACGAGCCGCGCCGAGCCGGGGAACATCTGGGTCCGGAAGTCGGTGAGGATGCCGAACGCGAACACGTCGATCTGCAGCTCGTCCACGACGCGCGCCAGCTGCTCGACCTGCTCCGGTGTGTAGAACTGGGCCTCGTCGCAGATCACGTAGTCGATGCGTGCACCGTGGGTGAGCGAGTCGACGACGTACTTCCAGAAGTCGAACTCCGGTGGCAGCTCGATCGCCTCGTGCTGCAGGCCGAGCCTGCTCGACAAGATGGCCGTGCCGGCACGATCCTGGCTGGTGAAGATCCGGCCGACGCGTCCTCGCACGGCGTGGTTGTGGTTCGTCTGCAGCGCGAGGGTCGACTTACCAGAGTCCATGGTGCCGGTGAAGAATTGGAGTTCAGCCACGGGCGGAGATCATGCCATGCCACCAGCCCCGGTCAGGCGACCAGGATGGGGATCAGCATCTCGGCCGAGGTGAGTGACCCGTGCATGCCGACGAGCTTGGTTTCGTGCGGGAACGCCGACATGCTCATGATCGCGAAGTCGTCGTGGCAGGCGACCATCACGTCGCCGAGGCGAGGACGCACCGAAGGCGACACATCGCCGAACCAGCCCAGGGCGAGGGCATCGTCCCGGGCGATCACCTTGGCCCGTTTGCCGACCACGGATCGCCAGTTCGCCATCACGTCGTTGACGGCGCCGCCGCGACAGTAGAGGTGGCGAAACCGTGCCTCACCACCGAAGACGGCGATCCCATCGCGCAGATCCGGATGGTCGTCGATGTCAATGCGTTTCTCCAGTGGCGAGTCGATCATGCCGTGGTCAGCGACGATCAGGATCCGGGTGTCCGAGGGGAGCGTCTCGCGAAGATGCTCGGCGGCCGCGTCGATCATGCAGAGCTGCTGTTCCCACGCACTTGAGGCAACGCCGTACTTGTGTCCGGTCCAGTCGAGGTCCCCGTCGTACATATAGGTCAGCGATGGTCCCGGCCGTGACGCGACGAGTACGGCGGCCAGCCGCTCGCCGACCCTGTCAGCTCCGACGAACTCAGCACCACGGTTGCCGGCGATGGTCAGGCCGGAGCCCTCGAAGTCGCGCTTGTTGACCACGGTGGTGTGCACACCGGCAGCGGCGAACCGGGCGAAGGCGGTCTGGTGCGGCTGCCACTCTCGCGCGTCGACCTTGGGGTCCCAGGACAACGCGTTGAGCAGCCGGTCGGTCCCGGGTATCCGGGAGGTGTAGCCGACGACCCCGTGCGTACCCGGGGTCAGCGCCGTGCCAAGCGAGGTGAGGCTTGTCGCCGTGGTTGTGGGAACGCCGACCGTGGCCGGTGGCTGGTCGTCGAGCAGCGAGTGCAGGAACGGAGCGTCCTCGCGATGGTCGCGCAGCAGCTCGTAGCCCAGGCCGTCGACGAGGAAGATTACGTACCGCTGGGACTCGGGGAGGTTCAGCGATGTCTCGTGGAAACCGGCCTCGATCCCCATCGCCGCAGCCACGGCCGGCAGCACGTCCCCCAGCGATCGGTCGTGGTACGCCGGGAGGGTGAATCTGGGGGTCATCGCGAGCGTGCGTCCCCGATGGTGCGCGCGGACAGCGACTCCGCGAACGACAGCAGGTTGGCGACCGCGTCGTTGCCGTCGGCGGCTGCGCTCACCCGGATCGAGAAGTCGTCGGAGGCGATGACGCCGGTGTAACCGTGGTCGGCATCGCAGTCCACATCGGTGCACGCGGCCGGCTCGAGGTCGATCCGGCCGATCCCGCCCCACCCAATCGTGACGACGGCCTCGTTGCAGCCAGGTGCGGGAATCGGGTTCCCAACGTACGACGCCGGGTTGGCCACCATTCGGTTCACGACGACCGAACGCACCGCGGACAAGGTGACCGCTTCGGTCGAGGTCGAGGTGTACGGCGCGGGCAGCAGATCGTCTGCCGCGTGCTCATCGGTGTGCGCGAGGATCAACCGGCTCGGGGTCAGCACGACCACCGTGGCGTGACGGCGTACCTCGTCCCGCTCGATGGTCGGCTCGTGATGCACCAGGAACGAGTCGACCATCTCCCCGGCGACCGCGGCATTCACCGCGTCGGAAACCACATCGGGGTAGTAGCCGGACTTCTCGATCGCGGCCAGAAGATCAGCGGAGCGGTCGTGTGAAGTTGTGCCGGTCGGTGCGTTGCCCATGTTCACAGTGTTTCACGCCCCTCACAGGGCAGGTTCCACCCGCACAACTCCCTCAGTCGTGCAGGGTGTCTCCGGGCAGGGTGCTCAACCGGCGTACGAACCAGTCGGACCGGGCGTCGGCGACCGGCGCGACCCGGCCTACAGCGTTGAGCACGGTCGCCCCGTGAGCACCCGCGAGCACGAGGCTCAGCTCGAGTGAGCGGACCTGGGGAAGGTCGTTCTTGAGCTGGGCCAGACGCAGTGCAAGGTCCTCGATGGACGCGACGTCGACCTTCTCGCTGCCGCGGTAGCCGAACAGCAGCGGCGCCGCCTTGATCTCGCGCACCATGTCCGCGGCCTCGCCGCTGTGCATCGGCGGGATCCGGTACGACTTGTCGCCGAGAAGTTCGGTGGCCACCCCGGAGATGCCGAACGACACGACCGGGCCGAACAGCGGGTCCTCCACGCCACCGATCGAGACCGGTACGCCGGGCGCTGCCACCTTCTGCACGATGAAATGTGCCAAGACGGCGTCGTCGACGATCTCCTTCATGGTCTCCCAGGCATGGCGCATCTCGGCCTCGTTGTCGATGTTGCGCCACACATGTGCGAGGTCGGGTCGTTGACGCAGGTGCTCCGCGGTCGCCTTGAGGACCACGTCCCAGCCGAGCTTCTCGCCGGCGGCGACCGCTGCGTCGGCTGAGTCGACCGACATCCGTTCCCACATGTCGATGCCGTAGGCGTCCAGGATGTCGCGCAGCTCGTCGAACGTCAGCTCGCGACCCTCACGTGACTCCATCAGGATCTCGTTCACCCGGCGCTTGGCTCGGCTCTCGTCGACCTCTTCGGGGATGACCGGATCACCTTCTGGCTTGGCCAGCCACGCGGCGTACTCCACCACCCGGGCCAGAGCACGGACGGCGGCCTCTGGTGCGGCGTACGACGGGACGGAGCCACGCCCTGCAGTGCTGCCTGCCACATCGGGGACCCGAAGCAGCTCAGGGATTCCCTCGGCGCCAAGGAACGTGGACAGGATTGGCTTGTCGGACTGTTCTCCGACAGCGGCCAGAACGTTGGCGACCGCTTCCCCCGTGGTGTCCAGGGGTGGAATGAACACCGCGACCACGGAGTCGACCTCAGGGTTGTCGATGGCCGCGTCGAGTGCCTCCTCGAAGTCCTCCGCGGTGGCCTCCGCGCCGAGAGCAACCGGGTTAAAGACGTGGAGGCCCACCGCCGCCGCAGCGTCCGCGGCCAACAGTCCGAGCGCGTCGGAGTTCCCGACGACCGCCACCCGCGGGCCCTTCGGAAGTGGCTGGTGCGCGACCAGCTGCGCGACGTCGAACATCTCGTCGAGGGTGTCGACCTGGATCACCCCGGCCTGTCGGAACATCGCATCGACCGCGGCCTGCGGAGCCACGATGGACCGCGCCGCGTGCCCCATCGGGACCCCTTGGGTGGTGCGGCCAGACTTCACCGCGATCACCGGTTTGCGGCGCGAGACCCGACGGGCGATCCGGCTGAACTTGCGCGGGTTGCCGATCGACTCCAGGTAGAGCAGGACAACCTCGGTCTCGTCGTCCTCTTCCCAGTACTGCAAAAGGTCGTTGCCCGAGACGTCGGCACGGTTTCCTGCGCTGACGAACGTGGACAGTCCGAGGCCACGGCGGGCGACCTTCTCCAGGATCGCCACGCCGAGCGCGCCGGACTGGCAGAAGAAGCCGGCCCGTCCGCGCGGCGGCATGATCGGCGACAGCGATGCATTGAGGGAGAAGCCACTCGACGTGTTGATCACGCCGAGGCAGTTGGGGCCGATCAGCCGCAGTCCGTAGCTGCGGGCCAGGCCGACCAGCCTGCGTTGGTGCAACCGGCCTTCCTCGCCGGTCTCCGCGAAACCTGAAGAGATCACGACCATGCCGTGCACGCCCTTGCCGGCACAATCGAGCACGACTTCCTGAACCGCGTCGGCGGGGACCGCGACAATCGCGATCTCCACGACGTCGGGGATGTCGGCGACCGAGGCGTACGACGGCATCCCGGCGACCGCTTCGGCGGCGGGGTTCACGACGTACACCCGGCCGGTGTAGCCACCGATCACCAGGTTGCGGACCAGCGTCGCTCCGATCGTGTCGTGCCGACGGGACGCACCGATGATCGCCACGCTCTTCGCCTTGAAGAAGCGTTCGATCGAGACTGCCTCGGCCCGGTGCTCTCGGGACTGCATCACGTTGAGTGAGGTGTCGGTGGAGCTGATCGGGAACTCAAACCGCATCACCCCGTCTTCGAACCCGCCCGCGACGTGGTAGCCGGCCTCGCGGAAGATCTGGATCATCCGCTGGTTCTCGGGAAGGACCTCGGCCACGAACTTGAGCACGCCACGCTCGCGACCGGCCTGCGCGAGATGCTCGAGCAGGAGCTGGGCGATCCCCCTGCCCTGGTGCGCGTCCTGGACCAGGAAGGCGACCTCGGCCTCCTCCCCCAGGTCGTTCTCACCGGGGATCCGGTCGAACCGGCCGACCGCGATGATCAACTTCGCGACGGTGAGCACGAAGGCGACCCGGTCGTGGTGGTCGACATTGGTAAACCGCTTCACGTCCTTGTCGGACAGCCTCGGCATCGGGGCGAAGAAACGCATGTACTTCGACTCGGCGGAGACCTCTTCGTAGAACTCGACGAGCAACGCCTCGTCGTCTACGTTGATCGGCCGGAGGTGGGCAGCGTGGCCGTCGCGCAGCAAGACGTCGGCTTCCCAGTGCTTCGGGTAGTCGGGGTGTTCGGTTTCGGCTGCGCTCACGTCAGAAAATGTATCGCTTTCACCTGAACGGCGGCGTGCCCCGGTATGACTTCGGAGCGGCAGGGGAGAGAATGGCGCAATGGCAAAACGCACCAGGCACGCTCCCCCACCCGATGACTTCGAGGAACACATCCTCGACATCGACGTCGGCGACGAGATGCGGTCCAGCTTTTTGGAGTACGCCTACTCGGTGATCTACAGCCGTGCCCTCCCCGACGCACGTGACGGGTTGAAGCCGGTCCAGCGTCGAATCCTCTACACGATGTCCGAGATGAACCTGCGGCCGGACCGCGGTCATGTCAAGAGCGCACGCGTCGTCGGTGAGGTGATGGGTCGGCTGCACCCGCACGGTGACGGCGCGATCTACGACGCGCTGGTCCGGATGGTCCAGCCGTGGTCGTTGCGGGTCCCCCTCGTCGACGGCCACGGGAACTTCGGCTCCCCCGATGACTCGCCGGCCGCGATGCGCTACACCGAGTGCCGGATGGCGCCGGCGGCGATGCCGATGACCGTGTCGATCGATGAGGAGACCGTCGACTTCAAGCCCAACTACGATAGCCGCGAGCTCGAGCCGGTGGTGCTGCCCGCAGCCATCCCCAACCTGATCGTCAACGGGGCCACCGGCATCGCGGTCGGGATGGCCACCAACATCGCCCCGCACAACCTGATCGAGGTGGTGCAGGCGCTCCGCCACCTGATCGGCCACCCGAAGGCGACCCTTGATGACCTGATGCGGTTCGTGCCCGGCCCCGACCTCCCCACCGGCGGCAAGATCATCGGCCTGGACGGCATCCGCGAGGCCTATGAGGCCGGACGTGGTTCGTTCAGGATGCGGGCCACCGCGCGCATCGAGAGTGTGACGCCGCGTCGCAAGGGGATCGTGGTGACCGAGCTCCCGTACGGCGTTGGCCCGGAGAAGGTCATCGAGCGAATCAAGACGCTCGTCCTGGCGAAGAAGCTGCTCGGCATCGCGGACGTGAAGGACCTCACCGACCGGGAGAAGGGTCTGCGCCTCGTCATCGAGGTCAAGAACGGTTTCCACCCCGAGGCGTTGCTCGAACAGCTCTACAAGTCCACGCCGATGGAGGACTCCTTCGGCATCAACGCCGTGTGCCTGGTGGACGGACAGCCACGCACGTTGGGGTTGAAGGAGATGCTCGAGGTCTACCTGGGGCACCGTTTCGACGTGGTGCGCAGGCGATCGACGTACCGGCGCGGGAAGGCAGCCGACGAGCTGCACCTGGTCGAGGGGTTGCTCACCGCGATTCTCGACATCGACGAGGTCATCGCGCTGATCCGTTCCTCCGACAATGCAGCCGTGGCCAAGGAGCGGCTGATCGCGGTCTTCGATCTCAGCGACATCCAGGCGACGTACATCCTCGACATGCCGCTGCGTCGGTTGACGAAGTTCTCCCTGCTGGAGCTGGAGAACCGGAAGTCCGAGCTGGCCAAGACGATCGCGGAGCTCGACGAGATTCTCGGCGACGAGAAACTGCTGCGAAAGGTTGTCTCCGACGAGCTCGCCGAGGCGGCCAAGACCTACGGCACCCCACGGCGAACCGTCCTGCTCGAGTCAGGCGGCCAGTCGGTGACCTCCGCGGTGCCGCTCGAGGTCGCCGACGACCCGTGCTTCGTGTACCTCTCCTCCACCGGGCTGCTGGCGCGCACCAGCGGGATCGAGGTCCCCGGCACGACGGGTAGCCGCAGCAGGCACGACGTGGTCGTGGCCGCTGTCGAGACGACTGCGCGCGGTCAGGTCGGTGCGGTCACCACCCTCGGCCGGTTGGTGAAGCTCGACGTTCTCGACCTCCCGTCGCTGCCAGCCACGGCCAACTCTCCGCACCTGGCGGGAGGTGCGCCGCTAAGCGAGTTCCTCTCCCTGGAGACCGGCGAGCGGGTGCTGACCCTCTCCTCGTTCGACACCGACTCCCCCGGGCTGGCACTCGGCACGCGAGACGGAATCGTGAAGCGGGTGAATCCGGAGTACCTCAGCAACCGGGACGCCTGGGAGGTCATCCGGCTCGGGGACGACGACGAGGTCGTGGGAGCCGTCGAACTGCGCACCGGCAGGGAGGACCTCGCCTTCATCACCGCTGACGCCCGGCTGCTGCACTTCAGCGCCGTCGCTGTGCGAGCGCAGGGCCGGGCCGGCGGCGGAGTGGCCGGCGTTCGGACCGGACCCGGCGAGCATGTCGTGTTCTTCGGCGCCTTCGACGGCGCCGACGAGGCGGTCGTGGTCACCGCTTCGGGGTCGAGCACTGCGCTGCCCGGCACCGAGCCGGGGGCCGTCAAGGTCACTGCGTTCTCGGAGTACCCGGCCAAGGGTCGCGGCACCGGCGGAGTCCGCTGCCACCGTTTCCTGAAGGGCGAGGACACCCTTGTTTTCGCGTGGTCCGGTGTCGGCCCCGCTCGCGCGGCCGCGGCCAGCGGAGCAGCGGTCGACCTCCCCGAGGCAACCGGGCGGCGCGACGGCTCCGGCGTACCCGGCGCACAACCGATCGCGGCATGCTCCGGTCCGGTGGCGGCGCTGTTGCCTGTAGGCGCGGGTTCTGCGTGACAGGCTATGGCGCATGACGACACCGCACCGCCCCATCAAGGTTGCCCGGATGGTTGCTATCACCATCGCGGTGACCTTCGTCCTCGGTGCGTGTGCCGGCTCGCAGGAACAAGATGGCCAGTCACCGGAAGATGTTCTCGCTGCAGCGAAGGCGACCCTGGACGAAACCTCCGGCGTCCACATCGTGTTGTCCACCGACGAGCTGCCACCGGGCACGTCCGGCATCTTGAACGCGGACGGGATCGGCACGCACGCACCTGCGTTCGAGGGCAGTCTCAAGGTCGCCGCCAGCGGCATCACCGCTGATGCGGAGGTCGTTGCCGTCGACGGCGTCGTCCACGCAAAGCTTCCCTTCACCACCGACTTCGCCCCGATCGACCCTGCTGACTATGGCGCCCCCGACCCGGCCGCACTGATGGGCACCGAGGGCGGGCTCTCGTCGCTGCTCACCTCCATCGAAGGCGTCGAAGAGGGCAAGCCGGTCCGTGATGGCGAGCTGGTGCTGACCGAGTACACCGGCACCGTCCCCGGCGACGTCGTTGCCTCGATCATCCCGACCGCCTCAGCGGACAGCGACTTCGACGCCACCTTCACGATCACCGAAGAGGACGTGCTCAATGAGGCTGTCCTGACCGGGCCGTTCTACCCCGCGGGCGACGACGTCACCTACACGATCAGGTTCGACCAGTACGACACCTCGAAGAACATCACTGCGCCGTGACCGCTGACGGCGCGGGCGTCGATCCCTCGGCGCCGGCACGAGGAGCACGTCTTCTCCTGGGTCTCGCCGCCGTCGCAGTCGCGTTCGCCGCCGCGGACACCTACGTCGTCGTGCTCGCCCTGCCCGACATGATGTCCAGTGTCGGCCTGGCAGTCGACGAGCTGCAACGGGCGGCACCGATCGTCTCCGGTTTCCTGCTCGGGTACGTCGCCATGCTGCCGCTCATCGGGCGGATCGCCGACATCCGCGGCAGGGTGCCTGTGCTAGTGGGATCGCTGGTCGTCTTCGCGGTCGGATCGCTCATCACGGCAGCGGCGTACGACTTGCCGACCATGGTCGCTGGCCGGTTCCTGCAGGGAGTCGGTGGCGGCGGACTGGTGCCAGCCACCTTGGCACTCGTCGCCGACATCTACCCACCCTCTCGACGCGGGGTGCCGCTCGGTGTGGTCGGGGCGGTCCAGGAGCTCGGCAGTGTGATCGGGCCGTTGTACGGCGCCCTGGTGCTGGCCGTCGCGGACTGGGAGGAGATCTTCTGGATCAACCTGGCGGTCGGCCTCGTGCTGGCTGCCATCCTCCGCACTAACCGGTCGATACCTAGGCAGGATCCGCGTCCCATCGGCGACACGGCGACGGTCGGTCGTTTCGACCTGCTCGGGGCGGGCTTCGCTGTCCTGGCACTGTCGGCACTCGTGCTGGTGATGCTCGAGCCGGATGTGTTGGCCAGTGACATCAACCTCGGCCTGGCATTCCTGCCGACCGTCGGTGAGTCACGCTGGCTGTCCCCCCTCGGCATCGCCTTCCTGCTGCTCGTGATCGCGCTGGCGGTCCGCTGCTGGGTGGCCGAGCGGCCGTTGGTCGACGTACGCCGCTGGCGAGATGTTGCAGCACAGGCCGACCTTCTCGGCGCCGGACTCCTGGCCCTGGGACTCAGCGGCATCATCTTGGCGTTCGCCACCGCTGACCCAGAGATCCAAGTCTTCTCCCCCGCCGGTCCCTGGTTACTCCTCGGATCGGTGTTGGCGGCCGTGCTCTTCTGGTTCCACAGCCGGCGCACGGAGCACCCGCTCATCCCGCACCGAGCGTTCGCACGCCTTCCAGCCCGGGGCGCCCTCGTGGTGAGTTTCTTCGTCGGCGCGGCACTGATTGCGGCCTTGGTCGACATCCCGATCTTCGCCCGGATCACGGTCTACCCCGATTCGCAGTTGATGGCCGCCCTGGTGCTGGTCCGGCTGCTCGTCGCGCTGCCGGTCGGTGCGGTGATCGGCGGGTACCTCACCAGGTGGGTGCCGGCCGGCGTGGTGACTGCGGGCGGCATGGTGCTGGCCTCAGCAGGGTTCATCGTGATGTCACAGTGGGGGCTGACCAGCCTGGAGAGTCCCGTGGCCACGATCCCGTTGTTGATCACCGGCCTCGTCTTCGGCCTCGCCTTGGCTCCGGTGAACGCCGCGCTGCTCGCCAGCACGGCCGACTCCGTGCACGGGGTGACGAGCGCACTGCTGGTGGTCGCGAGAATGGT
>Ga0136633_1000450_pt1 | contig 31425 bp, 27 predicted proteins | sample AntDrymeUQ832206_2_FD_105494 | JGI IMG/M metagenome (GOLD analysis project Ga0136633, IMG submission 105494) | Polar desert sand microbial communities from Dry Valleys, Antarctica - metaG UQ83 (22.06) | ecosystem: Environmental > Terrestrial > Soil > Desert | place: Antarctica: Dry Valley... | reverse complement strand
GGGGCCGGTGCGGCCGACATCAACGCCACCCACGCCCACCTGCTCGGCATGCAGGAGTGCACCGGGAAGGTCGGCGCCGCTGGCTTCTGCCTTGGTGGTGGTCTCACGTTCCACGCGGCGACCACGAGCCGGGTGGACGGCCAGGGCCCCGACGCCGCCGTCTGCTACTACGGCTCGCCCATCAACGACATGCTCGGCCACGTCGACGACCTCGTGTGCCCAACGATGTTCCACTATGGCAACCACGACGCATTCATCCCTGAGGAGAAGATCGCCGAGGTGGAGGCCGCCGTGGTCGGGCGGCCGGGTGTGGTGTTCCACCGCTACGAGGCGGGCCACGCCTTCAGCAACTGGGACTCGCCTTCGATGTATCAGAAGGAAGCGGCCGAGGAGGCCTGGGCTCGAACGCTCGCCTTCTTCAAGGAGCACCTCGACTGACACGCTTGTCAGGTTCAGCCCGTCGATCGTAGAGTCGGGCCGATGAGCGGCCACCCCGAGCGCGTCGTCGTCGTCGGCGGCGGGGTGGGCGGCCTGTGCGCGGCCCTCGCCTTCGGACGGGCCGGGCATCGCGTCACGGTGTTGGAACGGGACGAGCTGGACACGTCCTCAGATCCGGAGGCTGCGTTCTCGGCCGATCGCCGAGGTGCACCCCAGGTCCATCAGACCCACGGCTTCCTGGCCCGGGTCGTGATCGAGCTTCGCGAGCGCTTCCCCGACGTCCTCGACGCCCTTTGGGCCGCGGGCTGCACGACGATGCCGGCCAACCTGAACCTGGGCGAGCCCAGGCCCGGCGATGAGGATCTCGCCGTGCTCATCGTGCGGCGGACGACGTTCGAGTGGATCCTGCGCCGGGCCGTCCTGGCCGAGCCCATGGTCGAGGTGCGAGGCGGCGCCGCCGTGACGGGCCTCACGGCTGAAAGCCTAGAAAGCGCGGGCGACGGGATCCCCGTCATCACAGGCGTGCGGACTGCGGAAGGCGCCATCGCCGCGGATGTGGTGATCGCCTCCACAGGTCGTCGGGGCGATGTCCCTGGGTGGCTGCGGGCGGTCGGCGTGGAGGTGCCCGAGACCATCAGGGAGAGCGGTCTCATGTACCTCTCGCGCTGGTACCGTCTGCCCGCGGGCTGGGACGGGATCCTCGACCCCAAGCTAGGTGGCGATCTGGGCTTCGTGAAGTACCTGGCTGTCCCTGGCGACGCCGGAACCCTGTCCGTCACCCTGGCCATCCGCAGCGACGACGCCGAGCTCCGGGCTGCCCTCACGGATCCCGCTGGCTTCGAGCGGGCCTGCCGGGCTTTGCCCGGCCCGGACCGGTTCTTCGGGCACGGGCCGATGGAGCCCGTTGGCGGGGTGCGCCCCATGGGTGGGCTGCTGAACCGGATCCGCCGATTCATCGATGAGGCCGGTCGACCGACGGTGCACGGCTTCCACGCCATCGGCGACGCCCACACCTGCACGAACCCGCTCTACGGCCGCGGGTGCTCCTTGGCCCTGGTACAGGCGGGTCTCCTGGCCGATGCCGCAGCGGCCCATCCCCAGGACCCCGAAGGTCGCGCCCGCGCCTATGAGGCAGGGTCCGCCCGGGAGGTGGAGCCGTGGTTCACGGTGTCGGTCGAGATGGACAAGGCAGGGGCCGACCCCGCCGGGCTCGGCGGGCAGAGCAAGCAGAACAAGGGGGTGGCCGCCCTCTTCGTCGCCGCCGCTACGGACCCCGTGATCGGGCGGGGCCTGACACGGTTCTGGAACCTGCTCTCCACACCCGCCGACATGGCGTCGGATCCCGAGCTCGTCATGCGCATGGCCGCCGTCATGGCCGATCCGGATGCCTACCCCCTTCCACCTGATCTCGGGCCCACCCGTGCCGAGCTGCTCGAGTCCATCGCAGCCTGAGGAGGCCCCATGACAGGACCTACGGAAGTACGCGAGCGCACGATCGCCACGAACGGCGTCGAGCTTCACGTCCTGGAGGCGGGGGAGGGCCCTCTGGTCGTGCTCGCCCACGGTTTCCCCGAGCTCGGCTACTCGTGGCGTCACCAGCTGCCCGCGATTGCCGCGGCCGGCCATCGTGTGCTCGCGCCCGACATGCGGGGCTACGGGCGCTCGACCCGACCGGAGGCCACGGAGGACTACGACATCCTTAACCTCACCGGTGACCTGATCGGCCTCATGGACGACGCCGGCGAGGAGCAGGCAGTGATCGTGGGCCACGACTGGGGCTCGATCGTGGCCTGGTCGACGGCGGTGCTCGCGCCCGAGCGGGTGCTTGGCGTCGTCGGCATGAGCGTGCCCTTCCTCCCCCGGGGACCGATGCCCCCGACCCAGCTGATGCGCATGGTGCTCGGCGACTCCTTCTTCTACATCCTCTACTTCCAGGAGCCCGGGGTGGCCGAGGCCGACCTCGGTCGCGACGCGGCCGTCACGATGCGGCGCATGCTGGCCGGCCTCGGTTCGGGGAACGGAGACGCGGCCTCGGCCTCGGCCATGGCCAACGACGGGCGCGGGTTCGTGGAGCGACTCGGCGATGTGGACGAGCTGCCGGGCTGGCTCAGCCAGGAGGAGCTTGATCACTACGTGGCCGAGTTCGCGCGAACTGGTTTCCAAGGCGGTGTCAGCTGGTACCGCAACCTCGACCGCAACTGGGAGCTCATGGAGCCGGTCGGTCAGGACAAGGTTGAGCTCCCGTCGCTGTTCATCTCCGGGTCCAAGGACCCTGTGCTCCTCATGAGCCCGCCCGCAGTGATGGACGGCTGGCTCGCCGACCACCGCGGCACCATCATGGTGGAGGGCGCGGGCCACTGGGTGCAGCAAGAGCGCCCCCAGGAGGTCAACGACGCGCTGATCAGCTTCCTCGACTCATTGGAGACCTGAACCCCGACCGTGACACTCGAACAGGTGTCCACGGGCAGATGAGGCCCGTCACTCCTCCTCTCGCCGCTTGTCCTCCTCATCCCATGTCTCGTTCCGGTCAGCGACCCGGTCGAGAGCGCTTCCGGCCTCTTCGGAGGTGGCGTAGGGCCCAAGCACGTCGTCCGACGAGCACCTCTGCTCGGCGGACTCCGTGCGGTGATGGGTGAGGCAGTAGAAGAACTCGCTCATGACGTCAGCCTGCCACCCGCTCGCTGGTCAACGACGCGTCACGCGGACCGATGGGCTCCGTGGCGAGAAGGGTCTCCAGGCTCCGCTCGACGCGGTCCAGCGTTGGTCGCCGTATGTGATCTGGGTGATCCCGTAGGCGTTGGCCCGGGCGACCACCCAGCTGGCGACGAGCCAGCCCCGCTGAGCATCGACTGGTACGTCGAGGGTCTTGCCCCCGAGCTCGGTGCCGAGAGTGCTCGTGAGCCGCGCGAAGGGCTCGGGCCGCTGTCTAGCCACCGTGCACGTGAACGCACCTGCGACCTCGCCGGCCAAGGCCCCGGCGAGAACCCTGGCTTGAGGCTCCCACTTGGCATACGCCTTCGGATGACCGCTGCGCTGAACGGCCTGGGCCGCGACCGTCAGGGGCAGCCTCTCCCACCTGGGCACCTTGGTCAGCCCGTCGAAGAACGCGGTGGACGCGTACCCGGGAGAGAGGATCTGGGTGCGCGTGCCCCAGCCCTGTGACGGTCGCTGCTGGAAGATGCCGATCGAGTCACGGTCGCCCCTGTTGAGGTTGCGCAGGCCCGACTCCTGCAGTGCGGTCGCCAGTCCCACCGTCACAGCTGCGGTGGGCAGCCGGAGCCGCCGGGCCGTCGCTGCGATGGTCGTGGCGTTGGCGGCCTGCTCGGCGTCGAGCCTGTAGCTGGAAGAGCCGAACCCGGCCCTGCAGCCCGTGGTGGGCCGTCGCGACGCCGTCAGCTTCCACGTGACGGGCGCCGCGACCAGAGAGGCGGCGAGGAGGACGAGCATCTTGCGCCGCCACCGCCGGCCCAACCGCTGGACCCGACGCGATTCCCTTCGTGCCTGCCGCCGCGACCGACGACTCAAGCCGCCTGCCCTGACCCCGACACGACTCCGAACGGTAGGCCGGGCGTGACCCCGCCATGTGGGATGGGCGAGACACAGCCGCATGCGGCGGAGCAGCCGTTCTCTGGGGAAGCTCTTACCTTCGTGTCATACGGTGCTCAAGAACGGGGGGGATCCTGAGCTAATCGACCGGATCTGGCCCCAAAGGAGAACAGAAGATGCGAAAGACACTCGCTGCCCTGGCTGTCACGGCCGGCCTTGCCGGCGGAGCGCTGATCGGTGCGCCGATCCTCAGCGCCGCTGCGCCGGGTGATCCCAAGCCGGAGTCGACTCCGGCTGAGTCGAGGGCCAAGGCCGACCGGCAGGGCTGGGCCAAGAAGGCTCTGGCCGACCTGGTGGCCAAGGGCACCATCACCCAAGCCCAGGCGGATGCAGTCGAGAGCGCACTCAAGGAGGCAAGGCCCGACCGTGAAGGCAAGCACCGCGGGGCCCGCCGTCAGGCCCTGGTGGTGAGCGCGCAGGTGCTGGGCATTGAGCCGATGGCCCTCCGGGCCGAGCTCAAGACGGGCAAGACCGTGGCGGCGGTGGCCCAGGCCAAGGGCGTGGACGTCCAGAAGGTGATCGACGCGCTGGTCCGCGAAGGGACGGCCCGCCTCGCCAAGGCCGTCGCCGATGGCAAGCTCACCCAGGCCCAGGCGGATAAGCGGCTGGCCGCGCTGCCCGCCCTCGTCGCCACCTTCGTGAACTCGCCGCACCCCGCGGCCGACCCCACCCCCTGACCGATCGGGTTTGTCTAGACGGTGGGGAGCTTGAAGCCGACGGCGGCCCCTGTGTGGCCATCGGGGCGGGGGCCGGCGAAGCACTCGCCGCCGTGGGCCGCGACGACCTGGGCGACGATGGCCAGGCCGAGCCCCGATCCGGGGGTGGATCTGGCTGTGTCGGAACGGTAGAAGCGCTCGAAGACGAAGGCGGACTCCGTGGGCCCGATCCCTCCGCCGCGATCGCCCACCACCACGCGCCCGGCGCCGACGGTGACGTCCACAGCCTGGTCGGCGGGGCTGAACTTGAGGGCGTTGTCGACGAGATTGCTGATGGCCCGCTCGATGTCGGCGGCGACCACAACGGCTCGACAGGGCTCCGCAGCAAGAATGATCCGGCGGCTCGTGCGCCGCTCGTGGCGTTCCACGACACCTTCGGCCAGCTCGGCGAGGTCATGCTCCTCCCGAGCCGCGGCAGGGCCGGGGGCGGTCGCCGCGGCGGCGACGATCTCGCCGACCAATGTGGTGAGCTCCTCGACCTCTGACCTCAGGTCGGCGAGGAGTCGCGTCCTGTCGTTCGGGGTGAGGCCCTCCCGGTCCAGGACCTCGAGGTTGGTCCGCAGGCTGGTGAGCGGCGTGCGCAGCTCGTGGCCCGCGTCCTGCACAAGCCTCTGCTGCTGGGCCCGGGAGGCAGCGAGGGCGGCGAGCATCATGCCGAGGCTGCGGGACAGGCGACCCACCTCGTCGGGTCGGTCGTCAGCGATGGGTGTGGTCAGGTCCTCGGTGGCGGCGACGTGCTCGGCGGCCTCTGACAGGCGCGCTAACGGGCCCGTGAGGCGGCGAGCCATGAACCAGCCCACTCCGGCCGAGACGAGTGCACCGAGCACGCCAAGCGCTATGAGTCGGCGGCGTAGATCCCTCAAGGCGAGGCGGTCACCTGTCAGGTCGGCCGAGGCCCGGATCGCCCCGCCACGGGCGAGGCCCACGGTCGCGACCCGCACCGGAGCGCCTAAAACCGTGGTCGTCCGAATCTCCACGTCGGTGCGCCGCCCGGCGCGGGCGAGTCGCAGGTCGACCTCGTCGGGACGGGGACCGCCTTCTGGGGTGACCGTTCCGTCGGGCGAGATCGACTGGACGAGCTCACCGGCTGCCCGCGCCACCAGCACGGCGCGCACCCGGGGCGGTAGCTCACCCCTTCTCGTGACGGCGGAAGCGATGCCCAGCTGCTCTCGAAGTGAATCGTCGACGCCGGCGTCGAGACCGTCGGCGATGAGCACGTAGCCCGCCGTCGAGGCGAGGGCGATGGCAAGAGCGGTGGCGACGCCGAGCCACAGCGCCAGCCGGGCGCGGAGCGTCATGGCTCCCGCGCTACGTAGCCGACGCCCCGGATGGTGTGCACGACCCGGGGCTCGTCGCACTCCTCTGTCTTGCGCCGCAGGTACCCGATGTAGACGTCGAGAGCCTTGGACCGCCCGCCGAAGTCGTAGCCCCACACCCGGTCGTAGATGGTGTCCCTTGAGAGCACGATGCCAGCGTTGCGTAGAAGCAGCTCGAGCAGGTCGAACTCGGTCTTGGTGAGCTCAACCAGGCGCCTGCCCCGGCGCACCTCGCGGCTGCTCGGGTCCAGCGTGAGGTCGGCCACGCCGACGACGGACCCGTCGCCGAACCCGGTCCTCCTGAGCAGCGCCCGGAGCCGGGCCAGCAGCTCTTCGAGTGCGAAGGGCTTCACCAGGTAGTCGTCGGCGCCAGCGTCGAGGCCTGCGACGCGGTCCGAGACCGCGTCGCGGGCCGTGACCACGAGCACGGGCGTCCGGTCGCCGTCCGTCCGAAGGCGTCTGCACACGGCAAGACCGTCAAGCCGCGGCATCATCACGTCGAGGATCAGCGCGTCAGCGGGCTCGTTGGCGTGAAGCCCGAGCGCCCCAAGGCCATCGTCGGCGAGCGCCACCTCGTAGCCCTCGAGCCGCAGGGCCCGGTCGAGCGCCTCGCGCACCGCCCGGTCGTCCTCCGCCACCACCACCCGAGCGCCCACAAGCCAACGATGCCACCTCGGGGTAAGGGGACGTGAAGAGCCTGGAGATTGAAGATGCCGGGCTTCAGCGGCGGCGGATCCGCTGAAGCCCGGCATGGGGTCCCGCTTGGCGGAAGCGGGACGCCGGGTGTCTACCCCAGCCCCCATGATCCCCAAACCAAAGATCTTCGACCTACGCTGTGTGGCGAGCGTCACATTCACCGTGCACGGCGGATCACCGCCGTGTGGAGGGACGGAACAATGATGAATAGAACGAACCTGGCCAAGCGATACGCACCACTGGCGGCGATCGCGGCCTTGCAGCTGCTCATCATCGTGGGGGTGCCCTCGAAGGTGCCGACCACGAACGTGGCGACCGGCAGCTCCGGCGACTTCGGCGGGTCCACCGACGGGACTGTGGCCGAGGACCCCACCGCCGCGGGCGCGGACGTACCCGGCGCCGAAGCGGGACCGGGCGGCACAGCGAGCACCGTCGTCGGCGGCGCCCCGGGGGCGGCCAAGGCGGGCGGCACCAAGGCCGGGGGCACGGCTACCGGCGGGGGCGCCACCACAGGCACGGGTGGCGGCGCGCCCGGATCGCCCGGTGACACCTCGCACTGCAAGGACGGCCGCCAGTTCGACCCCAAGATCGACCCGTCGGCCCCGCCCTGCGTGCCCAAGTTCGCCGGCGACAACGGCGGGGCCACCTACCGGGGCGTGAGCAAGGACCAGATCCTGATCATCGACTACTACAGCAAGGGTGACCCCGCGGTCGATGCCGTGCTGAAGGCCCAGAACGCCTATGCAACCATCGAGCAGCGCCAGGACTTCGACAACGCGGCAGCCGCCTGGATCAACAAGAGCTACGAGCTGTATGGCCGCAAGGTGAAGATCGAGACATATCAGGGCAACTGCGACACCATCCCGCCGGACAACACCTGCCTTCGCAACGAGGTGCGCCAGATCATCTCGCAGAAGAACCCTTACGCCATCCAGTGGAACACCTCGCTCTCCTCGGCCTTCTTCGGCGAGGTCAGCGGGCAGAAGGTCGTGAACCTGGGTGGGTGGCACTTCACCAAGGAGTTCAACCAGGCCTTCTCGCCGTACCACTACGACGTTCAGATGGACGGCACCGAGCTGATGACCAACGCGGCCACCTGGTCATGTGCCCAGGTGATCCCCTTCAACGCCCGGTACGCCCAGGGCAACATCAAGGACAAGCCGCGGCGGATAGGCCTCATCTCCACCAGCGACCCCGACAACAAGAAGGCGGCCGAGGTCTACAAGAAGGTGATCAAGGAGCAGTGCAACGCCGAGGTCGCGGCCGAGTACTACTACGACCAGAACATCTCGACTGCAGGCCCGCAGATCCAGGCGCTGGTGAACAAGATGCAGTCGGCAGGCGTCACCACCGAGATCTGCCTGTGCGACCTCGTGGCCCCGCAGGTGCTCTACGCCGTCCAGGGCAAGACCTACAACTACTTCCCGGAGACGATCACCACCGGCAGTGGGTTCGTGGACTCCGACGCTGCGGCCCAGGCCTACGACAAGGACCAGTACAAGAACGCCTTCGGCCTCTCCCAGCTGGGCCAGCAGGAGAAGGTGGGAGCGGCTATCGGGTCCAGGGTGTGGAGGGCCGGCGGCCGGAGCGGTGACGCCCCCTTCGTCAGCTCGAGCGCCCACTACGAGTACCAGTCGCTGCTCGCCAGCATGATCCAGGCGGCTGGGCCCAAGCTCACGCCGGCCAACATGAAGGCCGGGGTGGCCAAGTACGGCCGCACGGGGGCCACCCTCAACACGGCCAGCCGTGGGGTGGTGGGTGATAGTGCCTGGAACGACGACATGCGGGTCGTCTACTGGGACCTCAACAAGAACTCCTCGTACAACGACAAGCCCGGCACCTACGTGAACCTGTTCCCCGGGAAGCGGTTCGAGCCCGGTCAGTACGCGAAGACCGAGTTCTTGCGACCCTGATGGAAGCCTGGCGGAACATCCCGTTGGTCGTACGCCAGGCCGTCACCGGCCTGACCGTGGGCGTCGCCTTCGCCTTCGTGATGCAGAGCGTGTTCGGCGCCAACGCCCGGACCTTCGCCAACGGGATCTCCGTTGGCGCCCTCTACGGCCTGCTCGCCATCGGCATCATCCTCATCTACAAGAGCAGCCGCATCATCAACTTCGCCGCTGCTGGCCTCGGCTCCATCCCCGGCATCACCATGGTCCTGCTGCAGATCAACAAGGGCCTGCCGTACTTCATCGCCTTACCCGCCGTGATCGTGGGCTCGGCTGCGATCGGCGCTCTGGTGGAGATCGGCGTCGTGAGGCGCTTTGCCAAGGCGCCGCGGCTGATCCTCACCGTCGCCACCATCGGCGTGGCCCAGCTCCTGGCTCTCCTCGGGTTTTTCATAAGGGACTGGATCGGCAGGGCCGACAAGTTCGACTACATCGCGCCGACGCCCTGGGTGGACAGGGTGCAGCTGTACCGCAACGGCAAGCTCATCCTGAACGGCAACCAGATCTTCACCGTGTTCATCGTCGCCGTAGCCGCTTCGGCGCTCACGCTCTTCTTCAAGAAGACGCGCATGGGGATCGCGGTACGGGCAACGGCCGAGAACTCCGACCGGGCCGGCCTTCTCGGCATCCCGGTCAACCTCGTCGGAACGGTGGCCTGGGCCATCGCGGGCACGTTCGCCGGCCTCGGCATATTCGTTCGCTCGTCCTTGATCGGGGTCCCCCTCGACGGCTCCCTGGGCTACGGCATCCTCGTGTTCGCCTTGGCCGCAGCAACGGTGGCGCGGATGGAGAACAACGGTGTGGCGCTCGTCGCCGGTCTCGCCGTCGGAGTCATCGAGCAGGCATCAACGGAGTACACCGGCTCGGGCAACCTGGCCACCGCCCTCATGCTCATCGTCATCCTCCTGGGGCTGCTCAGCCAGCGGGCCCGGGGCGGACGGGCCCTCGATGTGGGGTCGTTCACCTTCCAGACGGTGCGAGAGTTCCGCGCCATCCCGACCGAGCTGCGGGGTCTGCGGGAGGTGCGGATCGCGCGCTCGGTGCTCTACACGTTGATCGGCGTCGTCGTGCTCGCTGCTCCCTACGTCGTCGGTGAGGCGCGGGTGGGCAAGCTCACGTTGCTGCCGATAGAGGCGATGATCGCCGTATCTCTCGTCATCCTCACGGGGTGGGCCGGCCAGATCAGCCTGGGCCACTACGGCCTCGTCGGCCTCGGGGCCGCGGTGGCCGGCGGCCTGGCCGCACGGGCTGATCAGGACTTCTTCGTCACCCTGTTCGCAGGCATCCTCACGGGCGCCGTCGTGGCCGTCCTCATCGGGCTGCCTGCCCTCCGGGTGCCCGGCCTCTACCTGGCCGTCACCACCCTCGCCTTCGCGGCGGCGGCGGAGAACTACATACTCCGCCCCGACTTCGCCATCGGCAAGCTCATCCTGCCCGAGGAGAACACGCGCATCGGGTTCCCTCTGCTGTTCGGGCGGATCGACCTCGAGAAGCCGCGCACCTACTACTACCTGTGCGTCGTGAGCCTCGGGATCGTGCTGCTGGTGGCGTCCTCGTTCCGGCGCAACCACAGCGGCAGGGTTCTCATCGCCGTGCGTGACAACCAACGGGCAGCACCGGCGTACACCATCAACCTGGCCCGGACGAAGCTCGCCGCATTCGCCGTCTCCGGTGGCGTGGCCGCGGCGGCGGGTGTGCTGCTCGGGTACCAGCAGCAGGTGATCGACGCCGGTTCGTACGGGATCGCGCGCTCCGTCTTCGTGTTCGTCACGGCCGTGGTGGGGGGTCTCACCTCCCTCGGTGGTGCGGTGCTCGGCGCCGTCCTGTTCCGTGGCCTGTCCCTGTTCGCGAGCGACAGGCTGGCGTTGTTCTCCACCAGCATCGGCCTTCTCACCATTCTGCTGTTCCTGCCGGGCGGGCTGGCCGAGGCCATCTTCAAGACGCGGGACGACCTCCTCCGCAAGCTCGCAGACCGCCACGGCATCCTCGTGCCCTCGCTCGTGGCCGACCGCCGGGTCGAGGACGAGATGCAGGACCACGTGATCGAGGCGGCTGAGGAGCACGTCGTGCACGTGAGCTCCTTCGACGGCCCCAAGCGCCAGCTCATCCGCTGCCCGGTCTGCGCCGCGCTGCTCGAGCCCGAGGCGGCCCCCTTCCACGACCATCTCATGGTGGCCCCGAGCGACGTGACCATGTCGGGTGCACCCGTTCCTGCCGACGCGACCTTCGATCCGGCTGCGGAGGAGGACCTCGTGGTGATCGGCGCGCCGTCCGCCCAGCCTCGCCGCACGGCCAGGGGGGCGAACCGCTCATGACCGATGTCCGCTCGCCTCAGGAAGCTTCAGCCACGGCCGAGATGGCGTCTGGCCACCGGCGCACCCTCACCCTCGGGGGGGCGAGCGCGGCTCCGCTCGCCGTCCTCTTTGGGCTCAACCTGGTTGACGAGTTCGATCGTGTCGCCTTCGCCGCCGTCATCTCCGAGATACGTGACTCCTTCAACCTGACCGACACCAAGATCCTCGCCCTCGGTGCCGTGGTCGGCATCGTGCAGCTCCTAGCGGCACTGCCCCTCGGGGTGCTCGCCGACCGCTTCGACCGGGTGAAGCTGGCCGTGGTGGCCGCCGGCCTATGGGGTGTCTGCGCAGTCCTCACCGGCATCGTGCCGAGCCTGGTGCTGCTCTACCTCGTGCGCATGGGCACCGGGATCGGTCGCATCATCAACGAGGTCGTGCACCCGAGCCTCCTCCAGGACTACTACGACGCGGAGGATCAGCCCAAGGTCTTCGGCATACACCGTGCCGCGAACTCCCTCGGCAACCTGGCCGGACCCATCGCCGGGTTGGTGGCGGCCGCCTACTTCTGGCAGGCCGCGTTCTGGATCTTGTCCATCCCCACCGCGATCTTCATCATCGTTGCCGTCCTGAAGCTCCGTGAGCCGGTCCGGGGCCAGAGCATCGATGCCGAGATGGCGGCCGCAGAAGCAGAGTCGGGGCCCATCCCCATCGGTGAGGCGCGCCGCCAGCTCCTGGCCATCCCCACGCTGAAGCGCCTCTACTTCGGGGCCTTCCTCCTTGGCGTCGGCATCCTCCAGGTGAACAACCTGCTCAGCCTCTTCTTCGAGCGCGTGTTCGAGTTCGGGCCGCAGGGCCGCGGGTTCGTGCAGTTCGTGTTCGGCGCAGGCACGATCGTCGGGCTCCTCATCGGAGCCCGGCTCTCGAGCGCAGCGCAGCGAGGGGGCCGGGTCCGGTCACTGGCCACGATCACCGGCCTGTCTTTCGTCGTCGTGGGCCTGGGCTTCCTGCTGCTGGCGGCCAGCCCCACCGCTGCGGTCGGGGTGGCCATGGCTTTCCTCCTCAGCGTCGGGAACGGCTGCTACCAGCCCGCCTACTTCTCACTCGTGGGCCTCGTGGCCCCGCCCCGCATCAGGGCCCAGGCTTATGCGTACGCGTTGTGCCTGGTGGGAGTCGGAGGCATCGCCTACCTCCTGATCGCCCCGTCGGACGACGGCGGTGCCTACCGCCAGACCATGCTCCTCCTCGGCCTCATCGTGGCCGTTGCCGGCGCGGTGGGCGCCTCGGCCCGCAAGTTCGTGGAGAAGGACGCCGACCAGGCGGCCAGGTCCATGGCCGTGGCCCAGCAGCTGCGGGCCGAGCTCAACGACCCCAACACCGAGCGCGCTCTGCTCACCTGCCGTGGCGTGGAGGTGGCCTACGGGAGCGTTCAGATCCTCTTCGGGGTCGACGTCGAGATTCGTGAGGGCGAGATCGTGGCCCTGCTCGGCACGAACGGCGCCGGCAAGTCCACCCTGCTCAAGGCCATCAGCGGCCTGGTCGACCCGTTCGCGGGTTCGATCTTCCTGGACGGGCGCGACATCACCCACGCGGACGCGGTGCAGACGGCCAAGATGGGTGTCGTCCAGGTGCCCGGCGGCAAGGCCGTCTTCCCAACGCTCACGGTGGCAGAGCACTTCACGGCTGGCACGTGGCTGTTCGACAAGGAGGACCCGGCGGCCGTCCAGGCCCGCATCGACGAGGTCCTCCGCCTCTTTCCCAGGGTCAAGGAGCGCTGGAACCAGCTCGCCGGCAACCTCTCGGGCGGTGAGCAGCAACAGCTTGCGCTGGGCATGGCGTTCGTGGCCAAGCCCCGCCTGCTCATAATCGACGAGCTCTCCCTCGGCCTGGCGCCCACCATCGTGGAGCAGCTGCTTCAGATCGTGCGCAAGATCCACGAGCAGGGCTGCACCATCATCCTGGTTGAGCAGTCGGTGAACGTGGCGCTCACCGTGGCTGACCGGGCCTACTTCATGGAGAAGGGCGAGGTCCGCTTCGAAGGGCCGACGGCCGACCTCCTCGAGCGGGGAGACATCCTCCGCTCGGTGTTCCTCGAGGGCGCGGCGCAGGGCCCCAAGGGCGGGGCGCCGGTCATCGAGGCTCCTGCACCCACCGTCGACAAGACGTCAGAGCCGCTCCTCTCAGTTGAGGACCTCTCCGTCTCCTTCGGTGGCATCCGGGCCGTGAGCGACGTCGAGTTCGACCTCTACGCGGGCCAGATCGTTGGGCTCATCGGCCCGAACGGCGCCGGTAAGACCACCATCTTCGACCTCATCTCAGGCCTGCTCACACCCACCAAGGGTCGGATCATGCTGCAGGGCAAGGACATCACGAAGTGGGGTCCAGACCGACGTGCCGCCCTCGGGCTCGGCCGCAGCTTCCAGGACGCCAAGATCTTCCCGTCCCTCACGGTGGCCGAGAACATCGCCATCGGTCTCGAACGCCACCTCGAGGTGCGCGATCACGTGTCCGCGCTCCTCGCCCTCCCGGCCATGCAGGAGTCCGAGGAGGACGTGGCCTGGACCGTCAACGACCTCATCGAGCTCATGGGCCTCGGCGCCTTCCGTGACAAGTTCGTGTCCGAGCTGTCCACCGGCAGCCGACGCATCGTCGACCTCGCCATGTCCATTGCCCACGACCCTGATGTGCTGTTGCTCGACGAGCCCTCGTCCGGCGTGGCCCAGAAGGAGACCGAGGCCCTCGGCCCGCTCCTCAAGCGCATACAGCGCGAGACGGGCTGTGCCATGCTGCTGATCGAGCACGACATGCCTTTGATCACTTCGGTGTCCGACGAGATCATCGCCCTCGAGCTCGGCAGCGTGGTGCTTCAGGACCGGCCCGAGGTGGTCATCGCCGATCCACGCGTCATCTCGGCCTATCTGGGTGGGGACATTTCGGTCATCAACAGATCCGGAGCTTCCGGGAACGGGCATCATGGTGACGATGACACCCCGCCGTCGCCAGCCAACGGCGCCAATCCCGCGCCCCGGAAGAAGCGTGTCGCCCGTGCCGCGCGCTGACACGCTGAGGCGATTGGTGCTCCGTGCGGCAGCCGGTGTCGCCATGCTCAGCGGGGGTGGTCTGCTGGTCACGGCCGGACACGCTCAGGCCGTCAGCTCCGAGTACGGGTGGTGGTCGGGCACAGGAACCGGGACTTCGCCCACCGACGGCATCACCGTCTCGCTGGCCCCAACCGTCCCCGGGGTCACCGCGCCCGTCCCGAACCCGGTTGCGGGTCAGTTTCCGCCCGCCCTCTCGCCCTTCGCCGTGGGCGCCATCCGGTTCCCCGCGGAGATCTCGGCCACCGCCGTCCTCACCCTCGACGTCACAGCTTCGTCCACTTCCCCTCAGGCGCTGAGCGGCACCCTCACCTCCTCTTTGCTGGCCTGCCCCATCGACAAGCCGGCGTGGGTGCCCGTTCAGAACGGGAGCTTCGACAAGCGGCCTTCCTACGACTGCGGCGGCGTGGCCGCCGTGGGCACGATCTCCCTGGACGGCAAGAAGGTCTCGTGGGAGCTGTCCCCGATCTTCCAGACGCCCTCGGGGACCGTCAACGTGGCCATCGTGCCCGCAGGCCAGTCCGCGTACTCGGTGAGCTTCGCCAAGCCCGGGCCGTCCGCCGTGATGATCCAGCCCTCAGACGACGAGGGATCCAGCGACGAGGCCGAGCCCAGCGCCGACGCGTCCGTGGGCACGTTCGGCCCCGGTGCGGTCGCCGACACCGCGACGCTGCCGGACTCGTCCGGCTTCGACTCCGGGCTCGTGGTGCTCCCCGAGGAGACCTCTACGGAGCCCGTCACCACAGTGGACGAGGCGGCGGCCGTGCTAGCAGAGCCCGACGCACAGACGCCGGTGGCCCTCGCTCCGGCGCGCACCGGCGCGGTGCCCACCGGTCGCGACGGCTGGCGGCTCGTGTTCGGGGCGCTGCTCGTGCTCATGGGAGGTGGTCTCTTCTGGATGGCCGGCGAATCGTCCAGGCTGCCGCAGCTCATCGGCCCGCTGCGCTCCGGCAACGTCCCGGTCGTGGCCGTGGCGGGCGACCTGAGCGGCGTGCGCGGCATCGGTCGCTACGCCCGTACCCGGGTGGGCACGCCTCGCCGGCTGCGCTGACACCGTCGGGGCCGGGAGCGGCCCAGGGCGATAGCGTCCAGGGATGACAGCAGACGTGATCGACGGGGTGCTCGACGAGGCCAAGGACCTGTTGAGCGAGGCGGTGAGCCTGCGCCGCGACCTGCACAGGCACCCGGAGCAGGGCCTCGAGCTACCCCGCACGCAGGAGGCGATCCTCGAGGCGCTCGACGGTCTGCCGCTCACGATCCACAAGGGCACGTCCACCACCTCCATCGTGGCCATTCTGGACGGCGGCACTCCCGGCAGGACGGTCCTGCTCCGCGGCGACATGGATGCCCTGCCCATGCCCGAGGACACCGGGCTGGACTACGCCTCGGCCAATGACGGCACCATGCACGCGTGCGGCCATGACGCCCACGTCTCCATGCTCGTGGGTGCAGCCAAGCTGCTCGCCGGGCGCCGGAACGACATCCCCGGCCGGGTGGTCTTCATGTTCCAGCCCGGCGAGGAAGGCCACCACGGTGCCCGCTTCATGCTGGAGGAGGGGCTGCTGGATCAGGCCGCGGCCGGAGCTGAGCGGGTGTCTGCAGCGTTCGCGTTGCACGTCACCACCACCTTCCCGAGCGGCGCCATCTTCACGAGGGCCGGGGCCCTTCTGGCCTCGGCCGACAACGTGCGCATCACGGTGCGGGGCCGAGGCGGTCACGCCTCCATGCCCCATCACGCCCTCGACCCGATCCCCATCGCCTGTGAGATCGTCACCGCCCTGCAGTCGCTGGTAACCCGCCGCGTCGACGCCTTCGACCCGGCCGTGGTCACCATCGCCAGGATCCAGGCGGGCACGACGTCGAACGTGATCCCGGAGTCGGCCGAGCTGTACGGCACCATTCGCACCGTCTCGAGCCGAACCCGGCGCGAGGTCACCGAAGCCATCACCCGCCTGGCCGATGGCATCGCCCGCGCTCACGGGGCCGAGGCCGAGGTTGAGCTCGAGGTGGGCTACCCCGTGACGGTCAACGACGACGACATGGCCCGCTTCACCCATTCTGTGGCGAGCGATCTCCTCGGGCCGGACGCCGCCGTGAACATGCCGGCGCCGGTCATGGGCGCCGAGGACTGGTCGTACGTGCTGCACGAGGTGCCCGGGGCCATGGCCTTCCTCGGCGCCCGCCCGGATGTGGACGGGCCGGTGCACCCCAACCACTCCAACCGCATGGTGCTCGACGAGAAGGCCATGGCGGCTGGCATTGCCGTGTACTCGGGCGCCGCCCTGCGCTGGCTGGACGCCCCCAGGGCGTGACCGAGTCACTGCAGGGGAGGCTGCTCGTGGCCAGCCCGACACTGCTCGAGGCCAGCTTCCACCGCACCGTGGTGCTCCTCTTGCAGCACGGTCCAGGCGGCGCTCTCGGCCTCGTGCTGAACCGGGCCAGCGGTATGCGGGTCGACGAGCCGCTACCGGCATGGGCCCACCTGGCGACGCCGCCCCAGGTCATGTTCCACGGAGGCCCGGTCGGGCCCTCGGGCGTGGTGTGCCTGGCCGCCGGCAGCGACGCGGGCGGTGCGTCGCACGAGTTCCTTTTCGACGAGATCGGCACGCTCGATCTCCACCAGAGCTCGGACGATGTGGTCGGGGTCGAGGCCATCCGGGTCTACGCCGGTCACGCCGGCTGGATCCCGGGCCAGCTGGAGCATGAGATCGAGGAGAGGGGATGGATAGTGGTCGACCGGGCTCCTGGCGACGTCTTCACCACGCGTCCCGCCGAGCTTTGGGCCGAGGTGCTGGCCCGCCAGCCCGGGATCGTCGCCCTCCTCAGCAACTACCCCTCCGACGTGAACCTCAACTGAGGATCTGGGCCATCCAGGCCTCGACCTCGTCGGCTCGCGTAGGCAGGGCCGCCGACAGGTTTCGGTAGCCGTCGGCGGTGACGACCAGATCGTCCTCGATCCGCACCCCGATGCCCCGGTACTCCTCGGGCACGGTGAGGTCGTCGGGCTGGAAGTAGAGGCCCGGTTCCACGGTGATGCAGTAGCCCTCCTCCAATGGCCCCTTGCGGTAGACCTTGTTGCGGGCCTCGGCGCAGTCGTGCACATCGAGGCCGAGCATGTGGCTGACCCCATGGAGGGTGTAGCGGCGATAGAGCTGGGCCTTCTCGTCGAGGATGTCTGCGGCCTCACCGGTGAGGATGCCGCGCTCAAGGAGCCAGTCGACGAGGACGACCATGGCGGCGCGGTGTGGAGCGAGGAAGTCGGCGCCAGGTCTCACCTCTGCGAATGCGGCTTGCTGGGCCCGCCACACGGCGTCATAGACGTCGCGCTGGATCTCGCTGTAGCGGCCGTTGATGGGGAGGGTCCGCGTGACGTCGGCCGTGTAGAGCTCGGCCGATTCGACGCCCATGTCAAGGAGGGCCAGATCACCGTCGCGGACCGCGCCCCGATTGTCGACCCAGTGCAAGGTGCACGCGTGGGGGCCGCAGGCCACGATGGACCCATAGCCCACGTCGTTCCCCTCCACCCGGGCCCGACGGAAGAAGGTGCCCTCGATCCAGCGCTCGCCGTTGTGCTCGAAGCGCTTGGCCTCACCGAGGGCGGCGACGGCGTCTTCGAAGCCGCGCACGGTGGCATCGACCGCCTCCTGCAGCCGCTCGACCTCGTGCTCGTCCTTCACGAGGCGGAGCTCGGAGAGCGTGGTGGCCAGCTCAGCGTCACCCTCTGCTGACTCGACGGCAGCGTCGACGGTGGAGTCCAGGCCCCGTAGGACCCGCCGCGATCCCGCGGCCTCTTGGAGGACATCAGCCAGATCGGCTACGTCCGCGCAAGCGATCCCGAGCAGGGCCTCGGCCTCCAGACCGAGTCGTGGCCCGACCCACAGCTCGCCATAGCGCCGGTCGGTGAAGAACGCCGGCGTGGAGCGGTCCATCCGGGGCGCTGTGTACAACGTGGCCTCGTGCCCGTCGCCGGTTGGCGCCAGGACGAGCACGGCGTCGGGCTCCATCGACCCGGTAAGCCAGTAGAAGTCGGTGCCGGGCCGAAACGGGTAGTCGGTGTCGTTGGCCCTGACCTTCGGGTTGCCCGTCGGCACCACGATCCACTCGCCGGGGAAGGCGGACGAGAGGGACCGCCTGCGGGCCGCATGAAAGGGCGCTGCCGCGCTCGGCCCGCCGGCCAGGGGCCGCACAGGGGCCCACCCCTGGGACATGAACTCGGCCAGAGCCGCCGGGGTGGCCGGGTCGTGCGCGACCTGACCGGCCTGCTCATCGGCGACAGGCGTCTCGCCTTCGTGGTCCATCCTCGGGAGGCTACCGCCGGAGCCTCGGGTCGCTAGGCCGGGTTCGGGCCGGGCACGAACCTCACAACCGCGGCCGCCGCCTTGTAGGCGGCCTCGGCCACGCCTACCTCGTCGGGCCTGAGCAGGTTGGCCATGATGCGCAGCACCCAGGTCATGAGGGTCTCGCTCTGCATGCCGACCGAGACAAGGCGGTGGAGCAGCGCCGGGCGGCCGATGACGTGGGCGAACAGGTTGGCCACCTTGAAGTAGAGGCCGTACTCGTCATCAAGGAGGCCCGGGTAGGTGGCGAGCACATGGCCGTCGCCTGTCTGCAGTGCCTCGTCCAGGAGGACGGCGGCCATCCGTCCCGTCTCGTAGGCGTAGTCGATGCCCTCGCCGTTGAAGGGGTTCACGGTGCCGGCGGCGTCGCCGATGGCCAGCCACGTCGGCCCGGCCTTCGGACCCACGCTCCCCCCCATGGGCAGCTTGCCGCCCGTAGGCGGGCCGCACGCTGGCTCGGCCCCGAGCTCCCAGTAGCCCGGGGCGGTGGCCACGTACTCCTTCAGGAGGTTCGTCGTGTTCACTTTGCGGAAGTCGCGGAACGTGGACAGAAGTCCGATGCCGACGTTCACGGTGCCGTCGCCAAGGGGGAAGATCCAGCCGTATCCCGGGAGGCTGTTGCCCTGGCGGTCACGCACGTCGAGAGCGGACTCGATCCAAGGCTCCTTCGAGAGGGGGCTCTCCCAGTAGCCACGGATGGCCAGCCCGTAGGCCCGGTCGCGATCACGAGCAGTGCCGAGCGCCCGGCCGAAGCGGCTGTTCGAGCCGTCGGCCACCACGACGTAGCGGGCGCGGATGTCAAAGGTACTGCCGTCTTTCGCTTTGACCGTTGCTCCTCGGCACAGGCCACGCTCGAGGAGAGGGGCCACGGCTTCGTGCCCGTCGAGGATCGTGGCCCCGGCGGTGGCCGCGTGGTCGGCCACGATCTGGTCCAGGTCGCGCCTCTTCACGACGAACCCGTGGCTCGGGAAGACCGGGTGTGACGGCCACTTCAGCTCGAGTGCCCGTCCGCCAGCCGTGGCTCGAAGGCCGTCGTAGCGATGAAAGCGCTCAAGCTCTGGCGCCAGGCCCATCTCGGTCAGCTGATGGACCGCTCTCGGGGTGAGCCCGTCTCCGCACGTCTTGTCCCGCGGGTACTCCTTCTTCTCGAGCACCACCACGTCGTGCCCCGCCTTGGCCAGCCACGACGCCGCCGCAGCCCCGGCCGGCCCCCCACCCACCACGAGCACGTCATGCCGGTCCATCCCCCCCAGCCTGCCCGCTCCCCGCCCCTACGACCAACCGAACCCGGCCAGAGGCTCGTGAGCGGCTCGCCTGCCTTCTGGCGCCGGCCCATCGCAGGGCTTGCGACCCGGCGGTGGCGGTGGCGGTTCGAGGCGAGGGCCGTGATCGTTCTAACGTCGGGGGATGCGCTTCGCCTTGTGGCCGTCCCTGCACCGGCCTTGGGCAGAGACCGCCCAGAGCGTTGTGCACGCCGAGGAGTCGGGGTGGGACGGCGTGTACGTGGCCGACCACTTCATGCCGAACGCCGAGGGTCCGGCCGACGGGGCCATGTACGAGTGCTGGACGGCGATGGCCGGGCTGGCGGCCCTCACCTCGCGGGTGCGGATCGGGGCGCTCGTCACCGGTAACACCTACCGGCACCCGGCGGTGCTGGCCAAGGAGGCGGTCACCGTCGATCACATCTCGGGCGGCCGCACGGTGCTGGGTCTGGGCGCGGGCTGGCAGGAGAACGAGCACGCCGCCTACGGCCTGGCCTACGGCAGCTTCGCCGAGCGCTTCGACAAGCTCGAGGAGGCCTGCCAGATCATCCTCGGCATGCTGCGGGGTGCCGGGCGCACGACGCTCGCCGGCCGCCACTACACCCTGACCGATGCGCCAGCCGATCCCAAGCCCGTCGGCCCTCTGCCCCTCCTGATCGGTGGCACCGGGGAGCGGCGAACCCTTCGCATCGTGGCTCGTTTTGCCGACGAGTGGAACCTGTGGGGCACACCCGACGTGGTGGCTCAGAAGTCGAGCGTCCTGGCCGAGCGCTGTGCGGAGGTGGACCGCGATCCGGCCACGATCACTCGTTGTGCCCAGGCCCCGATCACGCTCACCGACGACCCCGCCGTCAAGGAGAAGCTGGCCGGACGTGGCGTGGTGGGATCGGTCGCTGAGCTCCAAGAGGTCGTGGCCGCCTACGCCGAAGCGGGCCTCGACGAGCTCATCTTCCCGATGTTCCTGGCCGGCCGCGACGCCGCCGAGCAGCAGGACACAGCCGACCGCTTCCTTGTCGAGGTGGCTACGCCCTTCCGGTCGGGCTAGCGGCGGCCGCCGCCGGGGCCGCCGAGGGGGCCCTTCTTCGGCGGGGCCTTGAAGGGCGCCTCGATGATGGCCTCGAACTGCTCGTCGGAGGGCTGACGTGCGTCGTTCAGCGAACGCAGGAACAGCTTGAGGGCGGCTCGGCCGGCTACGACGTGCTCGCCTTTCAGGTCGGTGGAGCGGGCCAGGGCGTCCTTGGCCTTCTCGACCCGCTCCTTGCGCTTGGCCTTGTCCTCCTCGGAGAACGAGGCGCCCTTGCCGCCCGGCCCCGATGACTTGGCGGAGGATGCCTGGCGGGCAGCTATGTCTTCGGCGGTCGTCAGGCGAGAGCTCGGCATGCGGGCAAGTGTAGGGCGACTGCGCCTAGGTCGACTTCGTTGGTGGGGGCCGGAAGAAGATGCCGAGCTGGAGCACCGCAGCGAGCAGGCCGAGACCCAGGGCAGTGGCCAGGCCCGTCCAGCCCGACAGCTCGTCGACCACCCCGAGGGCATGGTCCAGCGAGGCGCGCCCTGGACCTATGCCGGCCAGGGCCACGCCGATCGTGCCGAGCACGAGGTTGTACTCCCAGCCGTCCTTCGTCACCAGGAACCCCTTGCCCCGGTGGACGGTCCAGAAGGCCACGGCCATGAGGCCTACGTAGCCCGCTCCGGCAAGAGGGGTGAGGAGGCCAGCAGCCAGGAGCAGGCCGGCTCCGATCTCGGTTCCGGCGGCGAGGGCGGCGTGAACGGAGCCCGGCTTCATCCCGATGGAGCTGAACCAGCCTGCCGTGCCCTTAAGCCCGCCGCCCCGGAAGACCTTGGCGTAGCCGTGGAAGGCGAGCCCCAGCCCGGCCACGAGGCGGAGTCCGAGCAGAGCCGTGTCGGTTGAGGTCAACGCTCGGGGAAGTAGATGACGCGGGTGCCGATAGCCACCCGAGTTCCGACCTCGACCTCGACGGCACGACCCTGCTGAACCAGCTGCCAGTCCGTCGCCCCCGGAGGCAGGACGTGGGTGGCCCCACCCGTGGCGTCGACGAGCATGACCCGGCCGTCCTCCATGCGCACCTCCGCGTGAACGGGTCGGACGGTGCCACCCGCGTCGGTCAGGACCAGAGGCTGGAGCAGGCCTTGGCGCACTGCGCGGGAGGACTCGGGCGCCGAGCCGACGACGAAGCCGGTCGTGATCTCGAGGGTGGTGCCGTCGTCGAGCTGAAGGAGGGCGGACGACTCGCCGGCATCGACACCGTCGGCTGGGGGCTCCGCATCCGCGGTCGGGGCGAACACCGACTCCGCCGCCGGTGCCTCCAGGACCGGTGCCTCCAGGACCGGTGCCTCCACTACCGGTGCGGCACTGCGGGCCTCCAAGGCGATGCCTGCACCGATGCCGGGGACAAGGCCTTCTTGCAGGGCGATGGGGGAGCCGACCACGGGAGCCAGGGGCGTGGCTGTGTTCCGCCCGATCCACCAGGTCTCACGGCCGGGCACCACCTCGTCGACCCATCCGTTCGGGATGCGGAGCCCGTCAGCCACGACTGCGCCCCACCCGTGGACGACCACCTGCAGGCCGCCCTCCACGGGGACCGCGGCCACCAGGGCTGGCACGGCTCCGACCTCGCCCGTGGTGAGCAGGGCCGCTATCCGCGACCCGAGCTCGTGGTGGGCCACTGCTCCGTACGCCACCGACCTCAGGATCTGCAGGACCTGAGTGACCATGACGCCGCCTCCTCGGGAGTCGGTCTCGAACCAGGCGACGACTTCACCGAAGCGGGCCACTGAGGACTCGCCCGGGGTGACCTGCACTGTGTTGGGCACGGGGCGAGGCTACCTATCGACCAGAGGCGAGGGCGGCGAGACCCTCGTCGAAGGGCCCGACCTCCACACCGGGCTCGGTCAGCACCGCCTCGAGCCACGGCGGCCGGGCCCGCGCCGCGACCCACACTGGCACGGCCAACCCGGCCAGATGCACGGCCTGGCGGGCGAACGACAGGGCGTAGTCAGGGGGCCGGACATCCGAGGCCAACTCGAGCAGGGCCCACGGGTCGGGGGAGGCGTTTGCGGGGAGAGCGTGGAGGATCACGGGCGAGCCCGGGCCCGGCCCGCCACCGTCGAGCCCGGGGCCGTCGTCGAGCAGGGCGCCGCGGACGAGCTCGGGGCGCGCCCCTGCGACCAGGAGGGCGAGGTAGGCGCCGAGCCCTCGCCCAAGGAGGGTGGCGGGGCCCAGATGGGCGAGCGCAGTGTCCACATCACCCAGCAGGACCTCGGCGGTGTACCCGCCGCCCGCAGGGGTGTCCGAGGCACCGTGTCCGGTGAGGTCGAGGCCGTATACGGGCCCGGGCCATGTGGCTACGTCGTCGGGGGCAGCGCTCGGCGTGCGGCCTCCGAGGCCATGGAGCATGAGCAGGGGCGTGCCCTCGCCGTCGCGCAGCCGGTGAAGGGCGAGGCCCACGCGGTTGTGGCGGAGCTGCACCAGCTCCCCGTTTTGCCCGGCTCCCACTTCGAACGGCGCGGCAGGAGCGGGAGAAGGCACGGAGCCGGAGGCATGGGGCGGTGTGCGCGAAGGTCGTTCCGGCGGGGGCCCTACGAAGGAGAGGATCAGGTCGGCCACCGCGCCCGGCTGTTCGATGTGCACGAAGTGGCCGACGCCCTCGAACGTCTCGAGGAGTCCGTGGCGGGGCAGCCACGGGCGGGCACCGTCGGGTGTCGTGCCCCAGCCCATCGGCTCCTGCTCCAAGCCGAGGAGACCGAGGAAGGGCATGGGCAGGCCGGGGAGCCAGTGCAGGGACCACTCGGGGCGCCACGGCCCGAAGCCACCCATGCGCAGCGAGGGGTCGAGCTTCCAGCGCCACCCGTCTTGGTCGTGGCGGGCGCCGACGGTGACGAGGTGCCGGAGCCACTCGTTGTCGAGGCGGGGGTTCATGCGGCCGCGCCGCGCGGCCAGCTCGTCCAACGTGCCCGGTCGCCTCTCGGCCGTGGCCGTGCGCCGACGGTGGTCGAGCCAGGCACCGAGGTCGGTCGCGAGCAGTCTGCTGCGCTCGGTGTCGGCCACGTCGGGAGTGCGCCGGCGGCTCGGCAAGCCGTCAATGTTCACGAGAGCAGACACGCGGTGGGGCCAGGCCGCGGCCAGGCGGAGCAGAAGCCCACCGCCCTTGGAGTGACCGACCATCGGTACGGGGCCGGGGCCAAGGTCGTTGAGCACGCTGGCCGCGTCGCGCACGTCGGCGTCCCACGACGTCAGGGCTGCGTGCTCGCTGTCGCCATGGCCCCGGTGGTCCCAGGCCACCACTCGCCAGCCGCCGGCCGCGAGGAGGGGAGCGAAGACCTCGAACGTGCGGGCGAAGTCGAACCCGCCGTGGGCGAGCATGAGCGGTGGTGCGTCAGGCTCGCCCCACTCGTGCACGGCGAGGGACAGGCCGGCCGACAGGACCCGGCGCTGGCGGTCGGGAGAGAAGGCACCCGGGTACGCCGGAGGGGGTTCGGGGTCGACCACGACCGCAACCTAGCGGTGGCCCCAAGGGCGGTTGCTCGTCCGTGTCCAGCCACGGCCATTACGGTGCGCCCATGGGTGGATGGAGCTTCGCAGACGTGTACGAGGTCGTGGCCCGGGCCGTCCCGGACGCTCCCTGTCAGGTGCACGGAGAACGGGTCGTCACGTGGAAGGAGTTCGACCGTCGCAGCAACGGGCTGGCCCGCGCCCTGCTCGACGCCGGGCTCGGCCACCAGTCGAAGGTGGCGGCCTATCTGTACAACTGCCCCGAGTACATGGAGACTTACGTCGCCTCGTTCAAGGCGGGGCTCGTACCCGTCAACACCAACTACCGCTACGCGGCGGATGAGATCGTCTACCTGTTCGACAACGCGGACGCTGAGGCGGTCGTCTTCCACGCCGAGTTCGCAGTGCTGATAGACGGCATACGCAGTCGACTTCCCAAGGTGCGGACCTGGCTCGTGGTCGATGACGGCAACGACGTGCCGGAGTGGGCTACTCCCTACGAGGACGCCATCGCCTCGGGCACCTCCGACGAGCCCACCGTGGCGCCCTGGGGCCGATCCGGAGATGACCTGCTGCTCCTGTACACCGGGGGCACAACAGGCATGCCAAAGGGCGTGATGTGGCGCCAGGACGACCTCTTCCGCGTGCTTGGAGGTGGAGGCAACCCGATCCTGGGGGTCCCGCCGGCCCAGGATCTCGACGAGCTGGCTTCGCGCATCAGCGCTCCCGGCGCAGTCATGCTGCCTGCCTGTCCGCTGATGCACGGCACCGGTCAGTTCTCTTGCTTCATCAACCTCAACTCCGGCGGGTCGCTCGTGTCGCAGGTCGACCATCGGTTCTCCGCAGCCCAGCTCTGGCAGGACGTGGCCGACCACAAGGTGAACGCACTCGTGATCGTGGGGGATGCGTTCGCTCGTCCGCTCCTCGCCGAGCTCGACGCCCACCCCGAACGCTGGGATCTCTCCGGCCTCTTCGTCATCAGCTCGTCGGGCGTCATGTGGAGCCAGGAGACAAAGACCGGCCTCATGAAGCACCTGCCCAACGTCATCCTGTTCGACTCCCTCGGGTCGTCCGAGGCCGTGGGGCTCGCCCAGAACGTCTCCGCCGCCGGCGCGTCCGAGGAGACGGCGTCGTTCAAGATCGGCGATCGTGTGAAGGTCCTCACCGAGGAGGGCCGCGAGGTCCAGCCGGGGTCGGACGATATCGGCATGGTCTCGATCTCTGGCTACATCCCGACGGGCTACTACAAGGATCCGGAGAAGACCGCTAAGACGTTCCGAGAGGTGAACGGGGTCCGCTACTCGACGCCGGGCGACTTCGCACAGGTCAAGGACGACGGGACCATCCACCTGCTGGGGCGGGGTTCGGTCGTGATCAACACCGGGGGCGAGAAGGTCTTCCCTGAAGAGGTCGAGGAAGCGTTGAAGCAGCACCCGGCCGTGAACGACGCAGTGTGCGTCGGCGTGCCCGACGAACGCTTCGGCGAGGCCATCTGCGCCATGGTCGAGGCGGCCGCCGGCGCCTCCATCGACCCCGACGCTCTCATCGATCACGTGAAGGGCAGGCTGGCGCGCTACAAGGCACCTCGCCTCGTTCTCGAGGTGAAGACGATCGGGCGGGCCCCGAACGGCAAGGTGGACTACAAGGGCCTTCGAGCTCAGGCGCTCGACCGGCTCCAAGCCTGATGATCGAATCCGTCGTCTCCGCCCTCGGATCGGCGGTCAACCCTTGGGGCTACATCCTGTTGTTCCTTCTGACGCTCCTCGAGGCGTCGGCCTTCGTCGGCCTCTTCATCCCGGGGGAGACGGCGCTCCTGATCGGCGGCGTGCTGGCCCAGCGCGGCGAGCTCAGGCTCTGGGTGGTGATCATCTGTGCGGTGGCCGGCGCGATCATCGGCGACTCCGCCGGGTACGAGATCGGCCGCCACTTCGGACCCCGGCTGCGCAACACGAAGCTCGGCAAGCGGATGGGGGAGAAGCGGTGGGAACGTGCTCACAGCTACGTCAGGTCCAAAGGCGGACGCGCCATCTTCCTAGGGCGGTTCGTCGGCGTGCTGCGGGCGCTCGTCCCCGCCGTGGCCGGCGACTCACGGATGCCATACAGGACCTTCCTTCTGTGGAACGTCCTCGGTGCACTCGTGGCCGCCCCGGCCGTGATCGTGGCCGGGTACGTGGCGGGTGAGTCCTACAAGAAGGTGGAGGGCTATCTCGGCCGGGGCAGCCTCGCCCTGGCCGGCGTGCTGCTGGTGGGGTGGCTGGTCTGGCATCTGGCACGACGCCGGAGGGTGGCCCGCGAATGACCCCGATCTCCCCTACCCTGGAGAAGGTCATGGATGCGATGGAGATGCTCGAAGACACGTTGGCCCGCACGACGAAGGAGACCACCTTCGCCCCCGGCCCGCTTCAGGACCTCCTGTTCGAGCTCTGGGCGGTGACGAAGGACACGCCGGCCCAGCCCGACGTGGAGCGCTGGCTCACCCTCACGATCGAGCGGAACCTCTTCTCCGCCGATGAGGTTCGGGATGCGCTCACCACGATCCGGGATCTGGCGCACGCCGTGCCGGCCGACACGCACTGACGCCAAGCGTGCCCGACCGGGCCGTGAGGCCCGGCCGGGCGGGCGGCGATCGCCGTAGGGGCCGACGGCGACCACCTGCCAGGGGCCAGAGTAGACCTCTCCGGGGGGTCGCTGCACGCCGATGTCTCAGCCGTCCCACAGAGCGGGATCGCACTCCGAACCAGGGACCCGACGCTCGGCGCGAGGGCAGCCAATCTTCTCCAATTCCCCCCTTGACGATCGAGTCCAAGAGGCGGAACATCGAACCACGGTGTGACCGAGGTCGCCGAGGGGCAGTGCCCCCGAAGCAGGTCTGGTCATCCGCTCCAGGAGTGCCGTTTCCGGACCGAAGGAGGGACTTTGATGGACAGCCCGAAGACCATGCAGGACGAGCGAGGACCGCCCGGCGTGTGACGGAGCTCGGGTCCCGCCGTCGTGAGACGAAGGGCCCGACAACGAGCGGATGGCGTGGTGCAGCCGACAACCGAGCGAGGATGAGGCCCGCATGGCCGCCGACCGAACGGGATCTCCCGTCCTCGTCGGCTCGCCCAGGAGGACGGCCTCTCAACCGAGGCGCCGGACCGGTTCCAGCACGGCATCCGCCCACACGCAGGAAATAGCGGGGGTCGGCCCACAAGGGTCGGCCCCCGCTTTCGCGGCGGGGCCACTCGGGCTGACAGGCTGAGGGCATGGAGGTGCAAGGACTGCTCAGCGGTCTGGGCCGGATCGTCGGCGACGCCCACTTGCTCGTGGACCCCTCCGTCGTCGCGTCGTACGAAACGGACTGGACAGGTCGATTCGGCGGGCCGGCCCTAGCGGTGGTCCGCCCGTCGGGTGCCCAGCAGGTAGCCCACGTGTTGCAGGAGTGCGCTGGCGCGGGTGTGAGCGTGGTGCCCCAGGGCGGGAACACGGGTCTCGTCGGCGGGTCCGTACCGAGAGCATCGGGCACTCAGATCGTGCTCTCCACGTTGCGGATGACCGGCGTGGGCACAGTGGATGTTGCCGACGGCCAGCTCGCGGTGGGCGCGGGGGTCACGCTGGCGCGGGCCCAAGCCGTCGCCGGGCAAGGGGGCTTCGAGGTCGGCGTCGACCTCGGGGCCAGGGACAGCTGCACCATCGGCGGGATGGTCGCCACCAATGCGGGTGGCATCCACGTGCTGCGCAACGGCATGATGCGGTCCCGCCTGGCCGGCCTCGAGGTCGTCCTGGCTGACGGTTCGGTGGTCCGCCGCATGGACGGCCTGCGCAAGGACACCGCCGGCTACGACCTTCCGGGCCTGGTATGCGGGAGTGAGGGGACCCTGGGGATCGTGACTGAGGTGCTGCTCCGGCTCGTGCCCCAACCCCTCGCCCGCGTCACGGCACTGCTCGGCGTGGCGTCGACGTCAGCGGCCGTTGCGGTGGTGGGTCGTCTCTCCACGATGCTGCCTGGGCTCGAGGCCGCTGAGGTGTGCTGGGCCGACGGGCTCGAGCTCGTGGAGAACGCGATCGGCGTGGCTCCGGTGCTGTCAGGGCGGCCGCCGCTCGTTGTGCTCGTGGAGGTGGGGGCGTGGTCGCCGGGGGCGGCGGCCACCCTGCTCGACGAGCTGGCGGGCGCGGTGGCCGGATGTCCGGAGGTCGGGGCGACGGCGGTGGCCGACGACCGCTCGGGGCGGGAGAGGCTCTGGGCCGGCCGGGAGCGCCACACGGAGGCGGTTGCCACACTCGGGGTGCCCCACAAGCTCGACGTCGCCGTACCCCGCGGGCGCCTCGCGGCCTTCGAGTCGGCCGTGCGCGCCCGCGTGGCAACCGTGGCGCCCGGGAGCCGATGTGTGCTCTTCGGTCACGTCGGCGACGGCAACCTCCACGTCAACGTCATCGGTCCCGACCCCGACGACGACGCAGTCGATGAGGCCGTGCTCTCAGTGGTGGCCGACCACGGCGGTACGGTCAGCGCCGAGCACGGCATCGGTGTGGCCAAGGCCCGTTGGCTCGGGCTGTGCCGGAGCGAAGCCGACCGCGCCGCCATGCGGGCACTGAAGAACGCCTGGGACCCCGCCGGCGTTCTCAACCCCGGTGTCCTCTTCGGTTGACTCAGCGCGCAGCCAGGAGGTCGGCGGGCGGCGGTCCCCACCGGTCGGCCAGGAAGTCGCGCACTCCAAGGCGGTGCGATCGGGCTCTTGTCGCGGGGGGAAGCGCGAGCCCGAGGCGAATGAGGGCCTTGTACCGGCCCGACCAGCGCCGCACCAGGTGAAGGGTGTTCCGGGCCCGGAGGTAGTCGCTCACCTCGAGTGACCCGATGCTCGTGTTTTGGACCACGGCGCCCCAGACCATCCCGCACCTCCAGCCCCGCGCCCGGGCCCGGAGCGCAAGGTCGGCCTCCTCGCAGTAGGCGAAGAAGCGCTCGTCGAACAGCCCCACGTCCTCCAGGCAGGCGCGCCGGGCGAGGAGCATGGTGCCGTGCGGATAGCCAGCCGGGGCCCAGTCGCCGTGGCGGACGGCGGGAACCGACATGCCGCCGAAGTACGGGTCCACGACCGGCACCTCGTCCAGTCCTAGCTCTGCGCAGGCGAGGCCGGCACGGGGCCGGGCCGCCGTGACCTCGACGAGACGGTCCAGGGCACCCGGCCGGACCAGGACGTCGTGCGGGCACAGCGCGACCCACGGGGTCCCCGACCGGAGGATCCCCGCGTTGGCCCCGGCACCGAAGCCCAGGTTCGCCCCTGTGCGCACGAGCGCGATCGAGACGCCGGCGGGGGGGTCCAGAGCCGGAGGGCGGGCCGACCCGTTGTCGACCACGATCACGTGCAGTGGGCCCGACCAACCGTCACGAAGACCGGCGACGGTCCGGGCGAGGGCCGCGTGTTGATCGCGGTGGACGACGACCGCCGTGAGTACGGCGCCGGAAGCTCGGGCCATCGCCGGCCACCCTGCCACAGAGCCGTGCCCTGTGCGGTTGAGGGTGTCATCATCTCGGCATGAGTGCGACCGTGGCCGTCTTTGATCCGCTGCTTGAAGGCGAGGCGGCTGAGGCCATGCTCGGGATCCGCCGGACCTTTCCGGGCTACGGGATGTACAGCAACGAGGGTTACGACACCGGCTACGCCCCTCGTGTGCCCCAGCGCTTCGACGCGATCAGGGCTTTCCTCGCGGCCCACGAGGGAGATGCGCAGCCCGTCGGTGAGCTCGCGGCCCGCACGAACTACTTCCGGGAGACCTACGCCTACGGGCACGAGGTCCGGGCCCCGGGGATAGAGCCGTTCATGCACCATGACGGTCTCATCGCCGCGTCCCGGGAGCTGTTCGGGCATCCGGTCGTCGTCCCCGCCATCGTCTATGCGAACGTGCTCGTGCCCGGCCAGGTTCTGGCCATGCACACCGACGTCCCCGAGTTCCGGGGCGCCAACCGCAAGGTCATGCCCCAGTGGCTCCTCGTCGTGATGCACCACTCCCGCTTGTTCGAGGAGCACCGCATGCCGATCGCCACGATGATCTCGTACTTCGGCGGAGGCGATGGCGGTGCCCTGCGCTACCTCCCTGACGGCGTAGACGGGGCGGCCGAGCACTTCCAGACGGGCCACAACACCGGCCTGCTGCTGGACGCCGACAGCGTGTTCCACGGCGTGGAGCGCGTCACGGGCGGTGACGAGGACGCCGTGACGGGCCTGCGGCCAGGCATGCGCCTCGTACCTGCGGGGCTGGCTGCTTGGGACGTGATGGACGGCGACCGCGTCGTCACCACCTACGCGGATGACGAGATCCGCTTCTCCGTGTCGTGGAAGGCCTACTGCTTCGCCACAGAAGACGAGCACGAGCGCTGGCGCCTCCACGCCGACGACTTGTCCACCGACCAGGTGCTCGACGTCCTCGATGCCGACCTCCGGGGCTTGGGTGCCATGGACGGCCCTCGCCCCGAGCCGTCCGACTTCGCCCCCCTCCTCATGGACCACTACATACGGTTCCCCTCCACCAACGTGTGACGGGTCGGCGAGATCACTCCGAACACGTCGCCGACGAGGGAGATGAACCGCTCACGAACGTCGTTCGCGGCCTAGAGGCGCTCGGGAGAGCTGCTTCGCGTCGATGAGGGCAGAGGCGAGCGGATATCATGCGAACGACGGCATGATATCAAGGAGAACCTATGACCCGAACGCTTGTGGACATCGACGACGACGCCCTCGCCGCTGCTGCGGCGGAGCTGGGCACGACGACGAAGGTCGAGACCGTCAACCGGGCCCTCGCGGAGATCGCCGCCCGTCCCCGCCGGCTTCGTGCGCTTGAGGCGCTCCGCAGTGCCGATGACGACCTTGGCAACGAGGACGTGATGCGGGGTGCATGGCGATAGGGAAGTACCTCGCCGACAAGTCTGCGTTCGAGCAGCAGCGCCATAGCGAAGCGGCAGACGGGCTACTCCGGGCGCTCATCGGCGACGGTGCGTTGCATGTCACCGAGGTCGTCGCGCTCGAGCTGCTGTACTCGGCGCGGAGCGCCACGGACTACGAGAGCCGCTGGCAGGACCTCGCGTCGATCCCGTGGCTGGCGGCGACCGAGAGGACTATGACCAGCGCCCTCGGCATGCAGCGCTCGCTCGCACGGGTCGGTCTGCATCGTCGCCCGATCCCCGACCTCCTCATCGCAGCCGTGGCCTTGGAACGCGGAGCGACCGTGCTG